>Ga0206838_10001_pt2 | contig 92102 bp, 91 predicted proteins | sample Alteio_BWOrgCont_26_FD_152879 | JGI IMG/M metagenome (GOLD analysis project Ga0206838, IMG submission 152879) | Enriched cells from forest soil in Barre Woods Harvard Forest LTER site, Petersham, Massachusetts, United States -... | ecosystem: Environmental > Terrestrial > Soil > Temperate forest >...
GCAAAGTAGACGTGCTCGAAGATGCAGCTTGATTGCGGAATGCCGGTTGAATATCGCCGGCTGGTCACGCCGTCGCTGGTGACCATGACGAGTTCTCCGGGCTCAACATCGCGCTCGAACTTCGCGCGCAGCAGGTCGAAAGCACAGGTTTCCGAGGCGAAGACGATGGTGTCCGGGCCGTCTGGATTCTCGATGCGGCCCATCGACAGCGGCCGGAAGCCGCGTGGATCGCGGGCGGCGAAGACCCGGTCGCGGGTCATCATGACAATAGAGAAGGCTCCGTCGACCTGGCTGAGCGAGTCGGCGATAGCGTCGACCAAAGTACCGGCACGCGAGTGCGCGATGAGCTGCACAATGATCTCGGAATCGCTGGTGGTCTGAAAAAATGCTCCATCACGTTCGAGGCGCGCGCGCAGATTGCCAAGATTGACCAGGTTGCCGTTGTGGGCGATGGCGATAAGCCCCTTGGTCGACTCAACCCGGATGGGCTGGGCATTGAGCAGCGCCGAGTCGCCCGTCGTCGAGTAACGAGTGTGGCCGATGGCCATGTCGCCCTTCAACTTGTCGATAACGTCGTCGGTGAAGATTTCCGAGACCAGGCCCATGCCCTTGATATTTGACAGGCTGGTGCCGTTGGCCACGGCAATGCCGGCGGATTCCTGCCCGCGATGCTGAAGTGCGTAGAGACCGAGATAGACCTGGCGGGCCGCGTCTGGATGTCCGTGGACGGCGACGACGCCGCACTCTTCTCGGAGTTTGGGGTCTTCTTCAGTGCTGCGCGCGCTTCGGGACGCGGCTTCGCTGCCGATGATCTGCGTGGACTGGCCCTCGATACCCTCGATGAGCAAATGCCGGCTCATGCGAAGACCTCGTTGGCGGAGTTGTCGTGAAGAGTGGATTCGAGGGATTGGGACCAGGACTGTTTGAGGTCGGCGATGGTGGTGTCGATCTGACTTCCGACTCTAAAAACATCCGATACGGTTTTTCCAACTGGATAAAGCCCAGTCGCTCCGTGCTTGCTCGCAACCTGGAGTACCGCCGACGTATTTTCGGGTGCACAGCTAACAACAACCGTACTCGTCAAATCACCCCAAATAACCTTTGCATAGTCACCGCTTGCAGGATCTGGAGTAGAAGAGTTCGAGCCTTCAAAACCTATGTTTTTCAGAAATCCAGCTTCCGCAACAGAAAGAAAAACTCCACCATCCGATACGTCACGTGCTGAATGAAGAAGCCGACTATCCGCGAGCTCAGCTAGACAACGATGAAGATTGGCTTCATCTTTCAAGCTGAGTCCCGGCGGCACACCCCACATCGTTCCAAGGATAGTGCCGGCAAACTCAGATGATCCGAATTGTTGAAGTAAGGATGATGCATGACTGGGCTCGTCATGGTTGGCTTGGAAGATCAACAGCAGCACATCATCCCCCACTCTCTGAAGATCCGCTGGCACGGCTTTCGTCACGTCCTCGAGAATCCCAACGACCCCGATTACCGGGGTCGGATAAATCCCTTCGCCCTTTGTCTCGTTGTATAAGGACACATTCCCGCCGGTAATCGGCGTGCCGAGCGCCCTGCAGGCTTCTGCTATTCCGTCGATCGCTTCCGAAAGCTGGGCCATGATCTCGGGCTTCTCCGGATTGCCGAAGTTGAGGCAGTTGGTCGCAGCTACTGGCGTCGCTCCGGTGCAGGCCACCTTACGCGCAGCTTCGGCCACAGCGAGCTTTGCTCCCTGTTTCGGATCGAGGTAGCACCAGCGGCTATTGCTATCGAGCGCCATGGCGAGTCCTCGATTGGTTCCCTTGATCCGCATCACGCCAGCTTCGCCCCCCGGACCTTCGACAGTATTTGTCTGCACCATCGAATCGTACTGTTCGTAGACCCAGCGCTTGCCGCAGATATTCGATGAAGTAAGCAGTTTCTTAAGATCGGCGGTGTAGTCGCGCGGCTTTTTCAGTTCTTCGAGAACCTCGGCGGGAGGGTCAAGCGGCACGGGCGCTTTCCAGGTGCCTACGGGGCGGCAGTATCGGGGCGCGTCGTCGGTAAGGGACTGGTTGGGGATGTCGGCTTCGAGTTCGCCGCGATGGAGGACGCGCAGGCGGGGCTCCGCGATTACGGTGCCTACGATGCTGGCGTCGAGTCCCCATTTGGTGAATACGTCGAAGACCTCCTGCTCGCGGCCTTTCTCGGCGACGAGGAGCATGCGCTCCTGCGATTCCGAGAGCATCATCTCGTAGGCGGTCATGCCGGTTTCACGCTGCGGGACGTGGTCGAGGTTCAACTCGAGACCCACCCCCCCCGCGTGCGCCCATCTCGCAGCCGGATGAGGTAAGTCCGGCGGCGCCCATGTCCTGAATGCCCACGATGGCTCCGGTCTTCATGGCTTCGAGGCAGGCTTCGAGAAGCAGCTTTTCCATGAAGGGATCGCCGACCTGAACATTGGGCCGCTTCTGCTCGGAGCCTTCCTTGAATTCCTCGCTGGCCATAGTCGCGCCGTGAATGCCGTCGCGCCCGGTCTTGGCTCCTACATATATGACGGGGTTTCCGATACCCGACGCCTTGGCGTAGAAGATCTCGTCGCGGCGGACGAGCCCGAGTGCAAAGGCATTGACCAGAGGATTCCCGGAGTAGCAGGGTTCAAACTTCGTTTCGCCGCCGAGGTTTGGCACTCCGAAGCAGTTGCCGTAGGCGGCGATGCCGTGGACGACGCCCTCCAGGATCGCGTGGTTCTTTCTTACCAGGCTGTCTTCGGCTGCTCCAGCCTCGATTGGCCCGAAGCGCAGCGAATCCATGACGGCCAGCGGCCGCGCGCCCATGGTGAAAATGTCGCGGAGGATGCCGCCGACTCCAGTCGCCGCGCCCTGAAACGGTTCTATATACGAGGGGTGGTTGTGAGACTCGATCTTGAATGCGCATGCCCAGCCGTCGCCAACGTCAATGATGCCGGCATTTTCGCCCGGACCCTGCACAACCCGATCGCTCTTCGTGGGCAGCCGCTTCAAATGGACGCGCGAAGATTTATAGGAGCAGTGCTCGCTCCACATCACGCTGTAAATGCCCAGTTCAGTCAGGCTTGGAGTGCGGCCGAGCGCAGCCAGGATGCGGGAGTACTCCTCGGCAGTGATACTATGCTGAGCCAGAAGCTCGGAGGTAACGGTGGCCGGTTGAGGGGCCACGGCAGATTCTGGATTCATGGCGTTGAAACTTTATTGTCGCACGGGGAAATTGTCCTGCGCTCGGCAATCGGCTAGACTTGACTCGCTTTTTCGATCCCCCGCAGGAGCCATGCCGAAAGAGGGCACGCGCTATGCCGATTAAGAATATTTGCATCATGGGTGGCGGCCCAATCGGGTTATTTTCTGCCATCGAGGCCAAGCAACAGTTCCAGAAGGCCAAAGTCGCCGTCATTGAGAAGCGCCTCGACTACAGCCGCCTGAACATCCCTTCACTCGAGAACCCCATTCGCAGACACCTGAAGTCGCTGGACCTTATCCAGCAGACGATCAAGGACCAGACCTCAGGTTTCGCTCCGCTTTCGACCATGGAAAAGGCGCTCTACCAGAAAGCCGACGACGTGGGCGTGAAGCTGAAGCGCGGCTACGTGATTACCGGGATCACAGGGTCCGGCAAGCTCTCGAACGACCGATACAAGACGATGCGGCTGAACATTGCCGAATGGGACAACGCGAAAAAGCAGCTCAAGACCAAGGGGCGCTCTGACATCCTAAATTGCGATCTTCTCGTCGTTGCCATGGGCGGCGGGGCGGTGAACGAGCGGATTGTCCTCGAAACGCTGGGCTTCAGCTATGAGGTATTGAAGGCCGAAAACTATGGCGTTTATGGAATTTATGAGGGCGATGACAATAAGGCGCAATACAGCGGTAATCTGCGGAGCGAGTTCAGGGAAGAGATCAACAAGATCGGCATTCCTACTGATCTGTCATCGGCCCAACACAACTATCTGTTGCTGACGCTCAAGGGGTGCACGGCGAAGGATTTCGATGAGATTCGCCGCGATAATGACAGCCTGCGGACTATGCTGACCGCGGTCGGGGACGGCTACAAGCGGCAGGTGTTGAGCCAGTTGGCAGGTATCGACTCGAATGTCGGGTCTTTCAAAATATCCATCCAGCGCGTTCGGCACCTTTACAGTCCATTTTTCCCCGCCGTCATTCTGGGCGATTCCGCGGTGACACCGCACCCTGAAACCGGAACAGGTTTGCTGACCGGCTTCCGCGGGTTTGAACAGTTGAAAGAGCTCTTTCAGGCGTTGCAGGGAACCAGCCGCTCCAGCAATGAGTCGTTGGAAGCACTGATGGACTTCGAGGATCGCTATGAGATCTTCGTCGCCGCGAAGGTGCTCGAAGGCAGCGTTGAAATTGTGATGCACCTGTTGGGAACCATTGACGCTTATGTCCAGAAAGCACGGGCGCAGACTCAGACGGTGAGTGATTCCAAAGGCAAACGGATGATCGAGTTGAACATCACTCTGGCTACTATTCTGAGAAACGAAATGGCCCGTCAACAACGGCGGGCGGTAATTTTCGCCAGCATGCTTGGACAAGACAAACGCACAACCGATGCCGGGTTCAATACCCAGACGCTCTCAGGCAAACTGGACAACCTGATATCGAAGCCGCCAGTGACCCAGTCGGACATTTCCGGCCTGGACCCTCGCGATACAGTCCACAAGCTGTGGGATGACATGGGAAGAACGTACGACGAGATTCAGGCTCTGATCGGGGATGAACGGCTGCTGGGCGACCTTGTGGGAAAAGTGACGGCCCTCAAGCCGGTGAATGCCTGAGCACCAAACTGTGGGCAGTGCTGTGCCTGCGCTTCTTGCAATTCCCATGCGCCCGCAGGCTCCTTCACTGACTGACCGTAGATAACATCTCGGAGACGGCTTGAATGTGCGCGGGCGTTGTCCGGCAGCATCCGCCGACGGCGTGGGCTCCTGCGAGATACCAGGTGCGGGCCAGCTCAGCGAACTCCGCGACGCTGGACTTTCCATGCCAGCGGCGAATGGCCGCATCCCACAATTCGCCCGAATTCGGATAGACAAAGATTGGCTTGGTTGTGGCCCCCTTGGCCTCGGCAATAAGGGAGGCGAGCAGACCTGGTGCCGTGCAGTTGATGCCCACCGCCACGACTTGGGGCAGCTGTTCGACCGCTGCGGCGCACTCGGCTAAACGCTCTCCATGAGCCACATGCGTGCCGTCTTTGCAAGTGAACGAAAGCCATGCCGAGATTTCGGGAAATCCCGCAAGAGCGGCGGCGATTGCTTGCGCCTCCTCGAGCGAGGGCACGGTCTCCAGCGCCACCAGATCGGCATTCGTGTCAGCGGCCACTGCCAACCGCTCCGTATGAAACGTCACGAGGTCGTCGAATCGAATAGAGTAGCGACCGTGGAACTCCGCCCCGTTGTGCAGCGCAGCGCCGTAGGGCCCGAGGGAGGCGGCTATTAGAACCGGACGGCCGGATTCGCGGCCGTATTCTTCACTGGCGGCTTCGGCAATCGCGACCGACTGACGAAGCGCTCTCGTCCCGTCAGTCGCAGGACGGCCGAGCTCGGCGTATCCCATGGCCGACACCTGGTAGCTGACGGTGGAAATGCAGTCTGCGCCAGCTCGAAGGTAATCGAGATGAACCTGGGCGATCTTCTCCGGAGCAGTATCCAGCAGCTGCGCCGACCAGAGCGGTCCGGAAATGTCGCAACCGCGGCGTTCAAGTTCAGTGGCCATGCCGCCGTCGAGAACGTGAAGCGCGCGAAGATCGGGTTTAGAGCTGTTCGCCATGAGCTTCCAACGATTAGATCAAGCAGGTTTTCTGGTATATTCAGGATAGCTCGCAGTACGCGCGGGAGCGACCAGGACCCGCCCAGCGAGTTTCCATCCAACAGCGATCGGGGAGTGGCTCAGCCTGGTAGAGCACCTGGTTCGGGACCAGGGGGTCGGAGGTTCGAATCCTCTCTCCCCGACCATCTAAATCCCGCTTCATCAATGAATTAGAGTGCTCGTCATTTCCGGGAAAACCGGAACTTGGGTCCGTTTGGGTCCAATCACTAAATCCTCGACCCTTTGAACCGCATCTTTTGCATCTGCCGGAACCGAGTGCAAATACACTTCCCGGGTGATCTCTGAGGAGGAGTGTCCAAGCAGAGCCTGCACTGTCCCAAGTGGAGCACCAACGGCGTCGAGCAAAGTGGCGTTTGCATGCCGCAACCAGTGCCAGTTCGCCCCCGTGAGTCCAATCCTCTCGCAAGCCGGCTTCAATTGGCGATTGAGGAGGTTTCGACGACTCAAGGGAGTTGACCTGCCAGAGGCGAACACCAGACCCTCCGGGTCGACCTGTGAAGGTCTGCGACGAGTCAGAATCTCAACTCCCCTGTTGCCCAAGGGCACAGTCCTTCTGCTTCTCTGGGTCTTTGGATCGTCAAACTGGCCTTCGTAAACGGTCTGCCGAACCCGAACACAGCCGATTTCGAGATCAACGTCGCGCCAACGGAGAGCAAGCAGTTCTCCAATTCGAAGACCGGTAAGAGCGAGCAGCCACGCAAGCGACTGGGACGGCTCCGGCAAAGCGTCGAGAAGTTCCAGGAGCTTTTCCGGGGCAATCGACGCTTTTTCTGAAATCGGACCACGACGAGGCAACCTTGTTTTGTGAACAGGATTGTCCGGCACGAGGTCATCAGCTTCAGCCGCCCGCAAGATTGTTCCGAACGTCGTGCGAATATGCTTTACAGTCTTCCAGGACAAACCGGTGCGAAGCTTTTCAGTCATAAAGATTTGAACCGATTCACGTGTAATAAGCCGCAATTGCATATCGCCGAATTCAGGGATCAAATGCGTATTCACGACGTACTCGTAATGCAATTTTGTTGAGTACTTCAGGGCGGGAAGCACCTCCGGCAACCATCGATCCTGGACGAAGCTCTTGAACGTCCAAGTCGATTGAGGTCGGTAATTGCCGCTATTGACCAAACGCAACCGATCCGAAAGGATCTGTTCCGCTTTGCGCCGGGTCGGAATATCCGCTACGGTGCCAAGGATTTCCGAACGTCGAATGCGTTCGGATTTGCCCTCAGTTCCCAAAACGTCTTCCCACCAACGTGCAACCCATACCTTTGTACGAGAGCCTCGCTTAAAGAGTGAGCCTTGCTGGAATCGTCTATTACGGGCCATGCGTCCTCCATGGTCGTCCCGCTTAGGCGGTTCTGCGTTGGAAGAAAGTCTATTCGCTGCTTTGGGGGGAAGCAAACTAGTTCTCCCTCATGCTTTTCAGCCACTCGGAAACAGCACTCAGGTCGAATCTCAGATATTTTCCCAACTTGATGTGCGGCATTCGCTCAAATCCCCTGCGCCGCGTACGCTCGTATACCCAGGAAACCGGCACCCTCAATGTTTGCGCGATTTCAGAAACCGTCAGCAACTGCGCGGAATACTCACCGTTAGAATCCATTTGAATCCTCCGCAATGTGTTTTTCCCCAATATGCACAATGAATGTGTTCCATGACTGCGCGTCGATGCTATTTCAATCGATAACCTGGCCCGCACGGGCAATGTCCATTGCGCTATATCTGCTGACCATCCTCAGAGGCGCTAATTATTGCAATGCACATTTCAATAAATGTGCCATACAAAACCCGCGATTTGCAAGGATAGCGGAAAGATACTGAAGAGTTATAGATTATTGCTTCCTCCGCGATCCAATCAGGCAACCCGCGCCTCATTGCGGGAGGGCTGATCGGCAGGCAGGCGATCCACGGTGTAGCGGGCCCGTGGCGCTTGAGCCCATGCTTGGATTCAGACGACGGAGCGATATCTCGGCTCGGAGCAGGAATTGGCCCTGGCGGTCAATGACAACCTCAGATTGTGAGGGAAGTCCGGGTGGTGGGGTGTGCCGCGTATCGATACAGGCATGTCTGAAAAAGGGACACGGCGTATGTCAACCCGCGGAAATGCATGCATTCCCGCTCTAGCTGTCAATTGCGGTTCGTTTTGTGAGAGCAGGGTTCCAGGCCGCTCACGCCGCTTTGGTTCCGGTCTTGGCGCTCAGGCCGTGGAGGTAATCCACGGCCTTTTGCGCGTGCGCGGCGGCGCTGAAGATTGCACGCTTGTCGTTTTTCAGGAGGGTCAGCCAATTTGCGATATAGGATGCGTGATCATCGCGGACCTCCGGAGTGATAGCAAGGTCGGCACACAGGAACGCACTGGCGAGTTCGGCTACCAGCTCCTCGCGGGCATAACCTTCATCGCCCCAGGCTTTGCGACCAAAGCTGCGGTCGAGCCGTGAAGGATGTTTGGTCCAGTGACAAGTCTCATGACCCAGCGTCGCGTAAAACGATTCGGGGTCGCGGAATGCCTCGATGACCGGCATCTGGATGTAATCGCCATCGTTGCTGTAGAAGGCGCGGTCGCCACGGTAGCGCACATCGGCTCCGGTCGCTTTGAAGAATTCTTCGGCGTGGCTGATGCGTTCGATCGGCGTCGTCTGGAGTTCGGGCTTTCCGTAGTAGTGCTCAGGCAGGCCGTCAATTTGCTCGACATTAAAAACGGTGTAGGCCTTCATGTAGTGAATCTCGCGCTCGGTCTCCTCGCCGCTTTCGTCGGCTTCAGTGCGGGTGATGGCGTTGGCATAGACCACGAGCGAGCCCTTCTCGCCCTTCCTGACATGGGCGTTAAGCTCGGTCGCCTGCCGGAACGTGATCCAGATGGGAGCGGCAAATCCCTTGTCCATTGCCTCAGCCCAGAGCATCAGGATGTTGATGCCCGAATACGGCACGCCGTTATGACGCAGTGGCCGGGTGATTCTGCCCGCCGTGTGTTCCGCATTCCACGGTTTCATCCAGGTGCGGACGCCCTGCTCCAAATCCGCGACGATCTTGTTCGTGATGCGCGTGTAAACATCCTGTCTCTCGTTGTTCATGGCCCTGTTCTCCTTTTTCGGGTCCGGTTAATTCCGAACCGCCGGAGACCAAAGGGCCGGGCGCAACAAGGCGTTCTGTCACCGAAGGGAAACGGCCAACACGGGAGCGTCAGCGAAGGGAGCGGGCAGCGCCGTTGACGGGACGCCGCGCCCGGCCAGGGTTCCGGCTATACGGTTCGGTTCAACCGGCCTCGGGAACAGGGCTGTTTTGAATAGGAGAGGGAAGGGCTACGACGCAGAAGCGATGTCAGGTGCGGGATTAGACGGCTCTGTATATGATGACTCGAAAGAGAAGCCGGGAAACATGGCGGGGGCTGGTGATGAACCTCCGTCGCCAAGCGACGATGACCTCACAATGCCAACTGCATTGTAATTGCGTACGCTTCCCTGCGAACTTTCTTGGGGCGCTCGTGGGACTGCCGTGAGCCCGGCGATCCGCGGGATCCACTAAGCGAAATGTTTTTTTCTGAGCGCTGCAATCCTGGTGGAGATCTTATCGAACTCGAAGAGTAACTTGTCGCGCACTTTCTGTGGACATCCGACGAGCAAGGAATCGATCTCCGGCTGTGTGATCCACCGGCGAAACGTCGCCGCTTTCTTGTAGGGAACGCTGTCGGCTCCGGAATCAACTGCCCGTTCGTAGGCCTTGTCAAGGGGCAACTTTCCTTCGGCATACTTCTTCAGGATGTTCGGTGCGCCGCAAACGGTGGGTAGTTGGTCGCGCAAATCCATTGCGCGCTCGATCGTGCCGGCTTTGATGCTATCGACGATCAGGGCATCCATATCGGCATACTGTTGCCGCGCTTTCTTGATCTTATTGGATTTCAGATATTCGTCGTAATAGCTCCAGCGGCTAATATCGACTTCGTCGTGGTCGACCATGAACTGATACGTGTCAATAAGATGGTTCACCTTCTTGGTACTCAGGCCCAACTCAACAGAAAGCACCTTTGGAGAAACGCCGTGGTTTTTGAATCGCCGGTAGAGGAAACCGGCCTGTTCATAGGGGGCCCAATCCTTCTTTCCCTTGATGTGAAATTGACCAAGAAGCGCAAAGATAAGCGAGTCATCTATGTCGTCGGGCAGGATCGTGCACTCGACCATCCCCCATTTGATTGGCTCTTTCGCCGCAAGCTGGCGATAGGCGGCGAGGCGGCTATTACCCTCCAAAACCTCTAAGGTACCCCCCCGCACAATTAAAGGTTCGAGAAGACCGCCATTTCTTTTGATATCTTCGCGGAGTTCCTTGACATGTTCGAGATCGCTGAGCTGCTGCTGCATCTCTTCCTGAGTCGGTTCCTTCCCGTTCGCGCGGACAATGGAATAGACCCTCGGATTATCGGCAAAGAACCTGAGATTTCGTTGCGGAAGCAACTGTGTTGTTGTTGGTACTTTGGTGCCTAAGATTATGAGGGAATCCCGGCTTGAATCTGTATTGCTGCGTTCGGCTTTATCAATCATACGTTCGATCTAGACCTAGCACGTCACGGATCATTTCTCCGTAGGTATAAGTGGCCTGTTGGGCATACGCGTCAAGCGTGATGTCACCTTGCCCGAGCTGGGCGGCAAGATGCTTAGCCGCCAACAAAACGTCGACCCACTCGTCAATCGTATCGCTCGCGATCAAATTCGTGATATAGCACGGACGGGTCTGTGAAATCCGATGAATCCGGTCCTGCGCCTGTAGATAGTCATCAAGGCTGAACGATCGATCATAAAAAATCGCATGATTCGCGACCGTCAACGTAAGGCCCTCTTTCGCCGCGGCCGGGGTCGCAATGAGGATTTTGCAACTCTTATCGGTCTTAAATCTTTTGATCGCTGTGTCGCGTTCGAACAGGCTGCGCTTTCCGTGCACTCGGGCGGGATCGAAATCGGCAAGCTCCCGTGTCAGCCAATCGACGTTGTCTGTAAACGAGGTCCATACGATTGCCTTCTCCCCGGCATCAGTCGCTTTATGGATCAAATTGAGCAGAGTTGTAAACTTACCCGGAACGCCACGATAGGAGTCATCGATAAGGCGGGGATTTGAGGCGACCTGCACAAGGCGCATCAGCCTCTTCAGCATCTCTTCGGCGTCATCCAGAACAGCCTTATTCCCTTTTACGACTATGGCAGACAAGTCCTTTTGAAACCGCTCATATATCTCGCGTTGCCGATATTCAAGCTCGACTTCTACATTTTTCAGTTCTTTGTCGGGCAGGCTGATATCCACGGTGCCCTTGGTCTCGCGTACGGTGAACGGTCTAATCTTCGCAAATATCGCAGACAAGGCGCGTTGAAAGCGGTCAACCTTATATGAATCCTCCCAGAGGTCGTTGGTAAGGTCCAGATCTTGCTTGAACAGCGCAAATTCCTGCCCGAGCGCCGCGCCGCCGTCGAGGAACCGGACCTGGGCCCAGAGGTCATAAGGCCGGTTCGCCAATGGAGTGCCGGTCATAATGAGGCGCCTCTTAAAGCCGGGCGCAAGTGAAAAAAGCACCCTGGTTAACGCAGCATCGGGATTCTTGATTTTGTGCGCCTCATCGAGTACCGCGCCAACATTCCTCGTTTTCAGGAATAAGGACAGGCGTTTGCGCTCCGACTTGAGAACTTCGTAATGGGCGAGATATATCCGGGCAGGGCTGTTAAACGCATAAAAATTCGCGCGTTTGTCCTGGCTTAAAATTCTGGGCTCGACATGAGTGTGGACTGCGAGCTCGTCGCGCCAGTTCTGAATCAGGCCTTTTTTGGTGACGATGATCACCGAGTCGACGATATCCTTGCGTAGCCAATACAGCAGAAGGTCCACGCCGATCTTGGTCTTACCCAGGCCTTGCTCGTGAAACACCGCTGAATAAGGGAGGTCCTTCACCGCTTCGAACGCTTCCACCTGATAGACAAACCCTTGATGCGTCGCGGTTAGGTCTGCTTCCCGGTGAACTTTTAGCATGACGTTTCAAAATCCGAGGTCATCGAGAGTGACCGTCTTCACTGATTCTGCACCGGCCGCCTCGCGCAACGTGGACACGATCCCCTGGGCACGCCGCTTGATTTGCCATGGAACCGCAAGGATGAATATTCCCGTGTTTTGATGACCGAGAAAGGACAAGAATGCGACGATCTGTTGTCTTGAATGCTCGGTTTCGAGGTCGTCGCGAGTCTTCGCTTCGCCGATGATGATCGTGGTCAGAGGTGCGTCGAACGCGTAAACGTCGGGAACAAACCCGTCTATTCGGTTGGGTTTTTCAGCGTAAAGCGGGCTTGATAGATCATTGATGATACCGAGGGCGGCAATCTGTGCGTGCTCGCGGCCAATGTATTTGATGATGGTCTCAACGAGAGCGGTATGTTTGTTCGACTCAGGCAATGGAAGCGCTCCCATCGCCGGTGGCGCTCAGGAGAGCTGTCAGTGCGGTCAGCGTTTCGTTCAAATTTTGGGCTAGTGCCGAGCCCGGGTCTTTGCGCAACTTTTCGGCTTCGGTCCATGGCAATGCATAGATGGCCCGGCTGAGAGCCTGGGATAGCTGATCGATGTTGGCATCCACCAATGCTTTGTCGAGATCAGGACGGTCCAAAGCGTCCATCGCTTTCTTCGCGCCGTGCTTCAGAAACAGCTCACGTGCTTTGGAATTGGCGAGAATGCGATGAAGAGACCGGACGGTGTACAGCGGGTAAAGCTTTCCCTCATGTATCCAGCGAGCAAAGTCCGTCAGCGTAAACCCGGATTTTGCGATAGCCTCCTTCACGCCCGGTTTCTGCAACTCGACGAATCCACTGAATCGGCTCGTGTCAAAACTGCCGTCATCGGGAACGACAGGACGGTAATACTTCTCCATGTCGGTGTAGGCGTTGATGAATTCCAGAACCTCCTTCTGACGTCCGCCGCAAAAATCGACAATTTGGGAGAAGGGCAGGAGATCTTGTGTTCTTAGGTGGTGAAGGTATTTGGCCTTCGAATACGGGTCCCACGGGCGAGTGCCAACCAGATGAACCTGGAGGCGAATAGCATCTGCTTGAGTGGCGTCCATTTGTTCGTGAACCAGAGCGGGAATACTCGCCCAGTTGCCCGGGATCTTCTCGTCGAGGAAGCTCTTATAGAGGGCGACCCGCGTATTGCCTTCGATGCATACTAGGGAACCATCTGGTCTTCGATTCAGAATGATGGGATGAATGATCCCACGATTGGTCACGATGGAATTCCTGAGTTTTTCGAAACTTGTGCTGCTTTCACTTTCGTCGTCGCCGGCCGCGCCGAGGGCGAGATAGATCTGCTCGGCCGTCGGCGCGTCGGGATACATTTCCAGAAATTTGCGAATTCTAGGATTCGTTCGGTCGAGTTCAATTTCCGCGACCGGTACCAACTCAAGTACCCCGCCCGTGACCATATAATTTCCTTTTGGTGGCACTAAATTATGGCAGAATCGAACGCTTCCGTAACGACTAAATCACTGATGTTTGTGTGGTTTAGGGAAAAAATGTCGAAATTATTGCCCTCGAGAAATGAAGCAACAGAAGCGTGACATTTTTGCACTGTTTGGCTGCAATTTACGGCGCCATTGGATGCGGAAATGATGTAGGATCGATTCGTGATTATCGATGGCATCTTGGGGCAATCCGCGGCCCGCGAGGTGTTCCTGGGCTTCGCCCCGGCTAATCTGTTGCATTCGTTGAGCTTTGCCGACGTGTTGGATGAGGACACGGGACGGGGCTATCAACGTCGATTCAATCCTGCGCACAGCCTGGATTTTCGGAAATACATACAGCAGGAAAATAGCTCGACCATTCCATTGACGTTCAATGCGAGGATGCGCAACGACGGGGCTTGGCGCGTCGAACGCATGGCGTCTCCTTACGCCCGGATGGTCATCGTCGACGATCGGGCCAAAATCCTCACCCAGGTGGACTGCCAGCATCGCTTGGGGTATCTCAATGATCTTTCCCTCATCCTGCCCTTCATGTGTTTCCTCGGCTTGACGGAACGCGAGGAGATGGAAGTGTTCAACGTGATCAACAGTAAGGCAAAGGGGCTCAGCACCAGTCTGCTGGATTTTCACGATGCCACCTTGGCCAGCGACTTGGCGTCGGAGCGCCCCGAATTGTTCGTCGCGTTGCATCTGAACAACGACAATCAGTCGCCGTGGTACCGTCAACTGAATCTCGGCGGCCAGACAACCTCAGGAATGACTCGACGCGCATCGCTTCGTACGATGCAAAAAGCTGTCAAGAAATTCCTGACGCAAACCAGAATCCTGCAGTCACGGCGGCCCGATGCAGTCGCCCAAATCGTGCTGGATTTCTGGGCAGCTGTCGCTCTTCTTCTCCGGGACGGTTGGGATAATCCGCGCCGGTCTTTGCTCTGCAAGGGCGTCGGGGTTTATGCCCTGATGGGTATCGCGGCCGACCTGGTCAACGAAGCGGGGTCGGCCGTAATCGACAAGCGTTATTTCAGCAACAAGCTCTCGGATTTCATTCTCGACGTCGATTGGAGCTCGGCGGGACCTTTGAGTGGACTTGGAGGCGAGGGCGGGGTGAAGGCCGCGCTCGGCGTCCTTCGTAACAGTCGCGGAAAGGGTCAGCTCAGGATCGTATCGAATGGCTAACAAGAATATTCTCCTGATTGAGCCGGGTTACAAAAACAAATATCCACCTTTGGGGCTCATGAAGCTCGCGCAATATCATGGACCGGAGGGCAAGCGCGACAAAGTTAAATTCATCAAGGGACAAGATCCTTCGGCCTTCGGGACCGCGTGGGATCGTATCTACATCACCACCCTGTTCTCGTTCGAGTTTTCTCGAATAGCGCAAAGCATCGACTTTGCCCTGAAAGTGGCGAACGGTCACGCGGACAAGATTTTTGTCGGGGGCATAGCCGCATCCTTGATGCCTGAACAATTCGCGGCGCGTCCGGCATGGCAGGGAATTCGGTTCATACAGGGGTTACTCACGGGACCCCCAGCAAATGCTCTCAAACTCGACGAGTTTTCAGAGGAGCTCTACTCTGACGATGTTTCCGGTCGTGCCATCGAAGATCTCATTCCCGACTACGGCATCCTTGACCAGATCGAATACAAGTACCCCGTCCGGGATGCGTACTTTGCCTATGCCTCCCGGGGGTGCATTCGTAAGTGCTCCTTTTGCGGGGTCCCGAAACTGGAGGGAAATCAGCGCGATGCCGAGTCCATCACCGCGGTCGTGAAGAGCATCGAGGCACGTTACGGCCCCAAGAAAGATCTAATATTGATGGACAATAATATCGTCGCCAGCGCTCGCTTCCACGAGATCATTGCTGAGATCCGGGATTTGGGCTTTGTGCCGGACGCGAGATTGAGGGTCGGCCGAGTACCGGTCCAGCGGCGCGTGGATTTCAACCAGGGCGTTGATGCCCGCATCCTCTGCAAGGACCCGGTATACCTACGCGAGTTGGCGAGCATTTGCCTGAAACCTCTGCGCATCGCATTTGATCATTTGGGCCTCAAAGGGCCATACGAGCGCGCTGTGCGATACGCACATGAGTTCGGCCTTCTCGATATGTCGAACTACATGCTTTATAACTTTCACGACGGCCCTGCCGACTTGTTTGAGCGGATGCGGCTCAACGTAACGCTGAACGAAGAGCTTGGTTTGCGGATCTGGTCGTTCCCGATGCGATACCAGCCGACATGGCTTCCAGACCGATCGCATGTCGGGGAAAAGTGGACCCGTTATCAGCTGCGTTCAATGCAACTGATACTGCAGGCCACCCACGGTGTGGTGAGCGGCGCACCCGACTTTTTCAAACGCGCATTTGGCGACACGGTCCAAGAGTTCACCGATTTGCTTCTTCGGCCTCATCACTTCATTTTCAACAGGGACTGGTACGAGCTTTATGACGGCCGCGCCCAGTTTGACGAGTATCAGCAGGAGTTAGGCAGATTAACTAACGAGGAACGCGCAGAACTTGTCAGCCTAATTGGCAGCGTGGACCCACGGGAATTGTGCGAGCAGATTACGCTAGCCACCACGCGCCACGTTAAATCGATAATGAGGCATTATCTTCCGCTGGCGAAGGAAGACGAAGCGAGGATATGGGCGCGACAGAAGGCGATAAAACGACCGATTCACCCGAGTGTTATCGTGCCCGAAGATGAACGGGTCGAGGATGCTGGACTCAACTATGAAGACCCCTTGATTCCCGTATCGGCGAAGACCACCCACCGGAAGCGAGCCCTGGCAACTGCATGAGCACTAACATCGTACCTATTACTTTGGGAGACTCCCCCTGGCAAGCGCTCTCGGATGAGATCGTAATCGGTAAGGATATTTTGGAACTCCTGAGCAGTTCCATGTACGTCGATCCAATGACGATCTATCGGGAATACGTCCAGAACGCGACGGATGCGATCGACCAAGCCCGGGCACACGGCCAGATCGGTGCGAGCGAAAGCGGTAAAGTAACAATTGGCATCGACGCTGCGGCGCGGTCAGTGAAAATTACTGACAACGGGACGGGGGTTGGCCACGAACATTTCGTGAGTCGGCTTACCGCATTTGGCGCGAGCAAAAAACGCGGCCGCGGCGCGAGGGGTTTTCGCGGTGTCGGCAGACTTGCCGGACTAGGTTATTGCCAAGAGCTTGTTTTTCGTTCGCGAACGCCAGCGGACAATAAAGTCAATGAGCTGCGTTGGGATTGCCGGAAGATGAAGACGATCCTCCGATCAAGCGAGGAAAGTCACGATCTGCGAACAGCCATTGCTGAAGTGGTCGAGTTCCGCCGAATTCCTACGAGTAATTTGCCGGATCGGTTTTTCGAGGTCGAGCTGCGCGGGATCGTGCGTCACGGTAACGATCAGTTGCTGAACCCGTCCGCCATCACGACATATCTCTCGCAGGTCGCCCCTGTGCCGTTTCGCAAAGACTTTCCATTCAGGGACATGATCTTGAATCATGTGAGTTCCCATGTGCGGCTCGGCGATATTCAAATCTTCATCGGGGAGGGGAACGCCCCCATATGCCGGCCGCATGGAGAGGCAATGGAGGTCGGTGCCGGAACATTCGATCCCTTCAACGATGCGCAACTCCTGACGATCGAAGGAATCGACGGCGAGATTGCTGGCGTAGGCTGGGTGCTGCATCACGGTTACACTGGCGCCTTGCCATCAACATGCAATGTGAGGGGACTCAGGGTGCGCAGTGGGAACATTCAGGTCGGGGACGATCGCATGTTCGAAGAGTTGTTCCCGGAACCAAGGTTTAACTCATGGAGCGTCGGCGAATTACACGTCGTTGACCCCCGCATTATTCCCAATGGCAGACGTGATCATTTCGAGCAGGGCGTGCACTACCATAACATCCTGACGCATCTCGTTCCCGTGGCGCGAGACATCACGCGCAGATGTCGCAACAGCAGCGTTCAGCGCAAGTGGTCGCGGGATTTCCAGTTGCGTGAGACGGCGATCCGAGAAAGAGCTGCCATCATCAAACAGGGAGCGCTAAGTCGACAGGAACGCTATCGAATTTCAGAAGAAATCAGGGCCGGGGTTGCGTTCCTCGGCAGCATCATCAACAAAGGAATTTTGCCGACGGATGTCGTGCCTGAACTCAAAAAGCGCAAAGAGAAATTAGAACGGGACGTCAGCCGAATCCTCAACTCACCCGTCAAAGCAAGCCCACTTTCGGACTTTCCTCCGTCCAAACGACGCGCTTACGAGCAACTGATCGGATTGATCTACGAGTGCAGCGCCAGTCAAACGAATGCCAGATTACTCGTGGATAAGATTCTTTTGCGGCTCTCGTGAAAGGAAGCCTCGAATTGGTCTCTCGACACCCTTCGAAAGCGAACCCGTTGGAAGTACCTGCCTTACAGCTTCAAGGCTCTCCTGCTGTGTACGTCGTTGTCATCTCGGGAAAATGGCTGTTGGAGCATACCACCCCATCGTGGCGACTAAAAGACCCTATGAAGGGATTTCAGCGCATCGTCAAGGAGGATCGTGCCCGCCAGATCGCCCGGACCATACTAGACCACGGCCGCGCGTTTCCAAACGCCATTACCTTGGCAACCGACACGCGGACATTGGACTATTCGAACAATAAGGTCGTCATACCAGATCGATCGAAGTTCCTTGTGGTCGACGGCCAGCACAGGCTGTGGGCGCAGAAATTCTCCGAGAGAGATGGACAATATGCTTGCATTATCCATCTCAACAAGTCCGAAAAGGAGATGGCAGAGCTATTCCTTGAGATTAACGAGAACCAGAAGCGCGTCCCTTCATCATTGCGTTGGGACTTGGTCAGGTTGGTGCGACCAGCGGGAGATGAGGCGGCCGTCACTGCGTCGGAGATCGTCTATGCTCTCGTAGACCGTGAAGATAGCCCGTTTCACATTTCCATCGACCTCACGGGAGAACAAAAGGACCTCACCATAAAGCAGGGGTCGCTTGCACCTGAAATAAGAACTTTGGTTAGCAGGGCAAGAAAAGTTCATGACCCGACCTTTGACGATTATGTAGCTTTGCTCATTCGGTTTTTCTCCGCTGTTCGCTCGCTGAATCCAAGTGGATGGGGTGATCCGGACAGCACCTATTACAAAGCTCGCGTGCTGCGGGCTCTTATACGTGTCCTTACGGATCTGGTCCTGGATGCGACGTCTTTGGATCAGTTAACAGCCATTTTCTTCCTCGACAAACTCAAGAAAATCGATCCTGCCACACTTTCGGAGGAGCGAATCCGCGCCTCTCAAGGATCAGCAGGCGTTACTGACCTTTATGGAGAGATGAAGAAACAGGTATTTGCATAATGCAACTGTTTGACATCAGCGAGGCCTCCCACTTTTGTACCCCCTTACAAGCACACGTGCCTGGAGTTGGTCAGTCTCTGAAGGCCTTTCACAGAACCCTTCCGCGGCAAACCCGACTCGTAGAAGGCACTACCTACTTTGATGTGCATCGAGTAAGTCTGTTGAACGCCATCGAAAGATGGATTCTGTTCGGAGTGGCCGATTATCGACGTGCGCTTGACATGTTTGTACCAAGCAACGCGCCATGGGCTCAGGTTACTCTATACTATTCCTCTTTTTTTGCTGCCAATGCGATTCTCGGTATGTTTGGTATCTGGCTCACCCACGATCGATTGGTCGATGTAGTCCAAGGAACGCCTAATAGCCAAATCTTGAGAATTTCGCGAAGTCCTCGGTCGCCCAACGGTTACCCGGGTAGTCACAGAATATTTTGGGATTTCTTTTACGAAGGTTGCAATACGATCTCACCCTGGGTACCCGGGAACCTTCAAACCGCTGTCTCTCCCGTGAACAATGATCGGGTCTGGCAGATTGAAGCTCGTAATGATGTGAATTATGACATGCAGGGCGCCTTTGACGGGGCGATGTTCTTTAGTAGCACCTTCAATCCCAAAAGGCTCCGTTCCCTGCCTGGATCGTTAGGTCAGCAGCTTGATGTGACGGAGAACATGCTTAAGTTAGCGATTTACTTTGCAAAATATCTGAGCCTGAGAAGTTTTGCTTACGAGGGCCTCGGAACTGGCAACCGGTCAAAGGTGTTTCGCGACCTTGTGACGAAGGTCTCTCCAGGTCTTGTGACACAATCTGCTCTGCATGAATTACTCGGCAGCTTTTGATGAGGGGAGGACACCCCTTAGGCGCAGTTGCTATCAGATACCCCTTCTTGGCTGACCAGCGGTTTGGGAGCCGGATTCGTCCCATCGACAAAATAGGTTGAGGACTCTATTTGATGATTCGATACGCGGGGTTTCTCCCATAAACCTCGAACAGCATTCTGGTATGGGCGGGAAGCTCTGGTCATCCGGGAAAGGAAAGGGGATACGGACGAATGCGAAAGCGGTGGGCGGCTCGAAGGCCGCCCACGGAGACGCTCGAACGGTGCCGTCAGGCGGCCTCGCTCGATTCATCGGCCGCTCTCTCAGTGAGCCGCTCGATGTTGTTTGCATAGATCTCGACAGTTGGGATCTTCACGTTTTCGTTGCCCATCTTCTTTTCGTAGAAGTCATAGTGCAACTGGCCCTCCAGGTAGACACGATCGCCTTTCTTGAGGTCCGCAGCGTACTTGATAGGTCCGCGGCCTTTCCAAACAACGATGTTGTGCCATTCAGCCTGGCGCTGCGGATTCCCGTCCTTGTCCTTCCAGCGTGTGTTGGTCGCGATACTGAAGGTCACGAAGTCTTTGCCCTTGGCGTTTTTCACTTCGGCGTCTGCCGCGAGATAGCCGATGAGAGTTGTGCGATTGAGGTCGTTGATCATGATGTGCTCCTTGTTGGTTGATTTACCGCGGTTGCGGTTCACACTTGCCCGGAGGGTGCGGCCAGCGACCCGCTCTCAAGGCGAGCGTAGAAGTTTTTGTGGAGGCGGCTTTAGCCGTCCGCGCAGCGGAGGGACCCGAACTTGCTTTGGGGGGAGGAATCCAGTTTTCAAAAAGTTCTACGGGAGAGCGTGCGTCCGAAGAGCGCGGGTGTTGTGAGCTGGCCGCGTTGAACGCAACCGTGAAGTAAAACACCTGGGGAGCGCATGATCGCCGCATAGCCCCGCACGCTCGTGTCTCTCTCGCGTTTTGCTGCTGCGGAGTGGTGCCAAGGGCGGTGTGAGCTTCAGCTCGCGACAAAGCTGGGTAGGGCGGGGAGCCGCTCGGCAGGTGTTGCCTTCGTGTTTGAAAAGGTCGGACTTGGCTGCGGCCCTCAAAGATGTGTCGACTAGGAGACACGCGGAGACGATGGAGATAGGTTGGCAGTCGAGTGAAGATACGTCGATGCGGCGCAAACACGGTCTTACGCTGCGACATAGGCCGCGGCCTTTCGGATCGTGCGTTGAATGTAGGCAGCTCGCCTCCGAGAGTCGGGATTCCGAGACAGGTAGTTGGTATCGAGATCGGCGGCGAGTTCGGATTCAGAGATGCCCAGAGCGAGATTGAAGACACAGAACGCTATATCCGCGCTTTTCGGGTCGCCATGGTACTTCGGAAGATTGCGGTAATGCGAGAGCGGCCGTTTCTGGACCTCCCTGCCGCTGGCATGAGAAAGGCGTTCGCGAATTTGTGCTCGCGCCTGGGCCTGTCGCTCGTCTTGGAGCTGAAGATGGTTAGTCAACTCCATGTAGAGGATGTTGGCCATGGGAAATGGTTCGGTGCGTGCGCTGCGAAGCAAGACAAAGGGGAAATTGCCGTCGGGCTTGCGATAGTCCGGCTTACGGTTCGTGAAACCTGGCAGACGCCCATACCGCATCCAGCCAGCCGCCGATGAGTCAGCGCCGAACCGTTCGGCGAGCCTATGTGCTGCGAGCGTGGCGAGACGCCCTTCGAGGGGCCGGGCGTGTTTGAGCCAGGCCTGAAAATTGCCGGGCGATGTTTCAACGAGTGCGGAAGGCGTGTAGCCCTCCTTATGCAAGCGGTCGACGGTCTCTTGGGTGAGGTCATCGAGAAGGGTGAAACGGCGGTTGTGGTCGCCGAGCGGCCGGATGTAAATGTGGGCGTCGCGCGGCGCAATATTCTCGTAACGCAGTAGAGGAATGAGGTTTAGAACCTTTTCGGCGGCGATTGGACGGTTCTGCATGTGGTCGGCCTTGATGCCGATCTCATACGCGGGACAGGCAAGCGTCTCAATCAATTGCTGCACGGCGCGACGTGTACGGTCGATGCTCATGGTTTCTTACGACGCACCTGAAACGGCGTCCCCTTGACAATCGTAGTAATTATGCTATTGAAATGTACATGACTATGTAAATAGTGACATGTATATTTCACTACTCTTATGATCACTGCGGGCACAATGGAAGGCACAAGCCGGCAGAACGAGCTGGAGCATCAGCGGAGGCTGAACGCGAAGTTGCGCGAAGAGTTCGGGCCAGTGGTGGTCGAACTGCTGGATGAGTCAACTCAGCCCGGAAACCGCGTGACGGACATCGTGCTGAACGCGGATGGGCAGGTCCACGTTAAGCGGAGCGGACAATATAAGCTCGCCGGCATGTTGGACTCGAGGCGGGCCAAGAGCGCCATCGCCACGGTGGCGACGATGCGGGATACAGTCGTTACCGAGTCCCAACCGCAATTGCATACGAAGTTGCCGTTTTGGGGGGCACGCTTTGCCGCGGCCATCCCGCCAATGGCCGCGGCACCGATTTTTTCGATTCGCATTAAATCTCTGCATTTGATCACGCTCGCAGAGTACGTTGCTCAAGGCGTATTGAGCGCGTCTCATCGCGACGCGATTGAGACGGCAATTCTGGGGAGAAAAAACATTCTCGTTGTGGGTGAGACCGGCAGCGGGAAGACGACGTTTGCAAATGCGGTTATGGACGGGATTGCGCGGTTGAGACCAAACGCGCGCTTGGTCGTGATCGAAGACACGCCTGAGCTACAGGTCAAGGTTGTCAATTATGTGTCTCTTTTTGCAACGGGGCTTGAGGTAACGATGCAGGACTGTTTGATCGCCTCGTTACGGCATGATCCCGATTCGATTGTTGTAGGTGAGGTCCGAGGCGGCGAAGCGTTGGTGATGGTCTCGGCTTGGGGCACGGGACACAACGGCGGAGTGGCTACGTGCCACGCAAAAGACGCCTATGAGGGATTGGTGCGCATCGAGAGATGCGCAGCAATAGCGACGGCCGTGAGTCAGCACGCGGCCATTGCTTCGGCGGTGAATCTGGTCGTTGCAATTAGCAACGAGCTACCAGAGGGTCGAAAGGTTCGAGAAGTAGCGCGCGTCCTCGGGTACGAGAACGGGCGGTATCAGCTTGAACTCGTGTCGTAGTCGATTGGCCCTGCGGTTAGCGACGTAGGGCGTGGGTGAAACAGCGGACAGTAAAACCACTGCGCCGCATAGCAAGTGCTCCCGAGAGCACCGGAGAGAAACATGAGCAGGAAACTCCTCAAACAAGGCGCGTCGCTGGCGGCAATGGTGTTGCTGTCGGGAGTCGGCGCATTTGCACAAAATCAAGGCGGGAACCTTCCTTGGGAAGGCCCTCTCCAAACATTGGTTACTTCACTCACCGGTCCTGTCGCTTACGCGATCTCAGTGGTGGCGATCGTAGCGCTCGGGGCCGGCCTCGCGTTCGGCGGCGAAATGAGCGAGTCCATGCGCCGCATGTTGCAAGTTGGCGTTGCGGTTTGCTTGGTGGTGTTCGCGGCGCAGGTCATGACGAGCTGGATCGGCTCGGGGGCGGAGACAGATTCGGCCTCGGCTCTTCCGATTGGGCTGGTGGCCTTCGCGTTCGCAGGTGTGGCAGCTCTGACGGCCTGGCTGGCGGAATCGCTCGTTGCCGCACTGATGGGCGGTCGTCGGCGCCGGACAGAGGCTGTCGAGTTCCCAGCGGCCGCTTGATTGACATGGGGGATTGAAAAGGGGCGGCGATCAGAGAGCGTGCCGCCCCTTGTTTTCAGGAGTCGGGACATGGAAAACGATCAACCGGTTTTGACCATGATGCACGCATCAGTGAATCGGCCTCAATTGTTGATGGGCGGGGATCGCGAGCTCGTCTTGCTCGCGGGTCTTCTCTGTGGGCTGATGGCGGTAAGCGTGATGACGTTCATGTCGTTCTTCATCGCTGGCGTGGCGTTCGGCGGGATCGTGATGGTTCTTGCGCGGCTTGGTAAAGCCGACCCGCTGATGAGGAAGATCTACTCGCGCCACATCCACTACAAGGACTTTTACCCCGCAAAGAACGGGAAAAAAGCTGTAGGCAACGCGACGCGACTGAGTTGGAAGTGAATGGAGGCGAGGGATGCTTGGATTGCTAGTCGGATTCGCAGTAGTCGTGGCGATCATGGCGCTTGTGCTCATGATTCCACGCAGTGTGTCGCCGGTCTACGAAAGGCGGCGCGAGGCAAAGGGCCTGGCCGATCTATTGCTTTGGTACTCGTTGGTCGAGGACGGGATTCTCCTCCAGAATGACGGCTCTTTCTTGGCGGTATGGGAATACCGCGGTCCTGATCTCGCAAGCGCCACACATACGGAAATGGATGCTGTCGCTGGGCGGTTGAATCAGATTCTGCGACTTGGTTCCGGCTGGATGATCCAGGTTGACGCAATTCGGAATAAGGCAAACGAATATGCGAAGCGGTCCCGCTTCCCGGATGCGGTGACAGCCCTGATAGATGAAGAACGGCGGCTCCAATTTGAGAGCGAAGGAAGCCATTTCGAGACGGAATACTTCCTGACTCTCACGTACCTTCCGCCTGTAGCCGCTGAAGAACGCGTACAAGGCTTCATGATTTCCGGAAAAGAGGAGAAGAAGGGCGTCGCGGCGGCGGCTCTGACGCACTTTAAGACAAAGATCAATAGTTTCGAGGAGGTGTTCGCGTCGCAGCTTCCTTCAGTGAGACGGTTGACGGCGGTACGATCCGAGGAGCCGGGCGGGTTTGTTCGCATGGATGACGAGCTGTTGGCGTATTTGCGGCGAAGTCTGACCGGGGTCAAAGCTCCCGTCGCCCTGCCCGATATTCCGGTGTTCTTGAATGACACGCTGGCTATGGAGGATTTCGTCGGAGGGCTTGAGCCAAAACTCGGCGATCGCCACGTCCGTGTAATCTCGATCGATGGATTCCCGCGGCACAGTTGGCCGGGGGCGCTCGCCGTGCTCGATGCTGTGTCGTGCGAGTATCGCTGGCACACGCGGGCGATTCTCATTGATCCTGCTGAAGCCCAGGCGATCATTGAAAAGACGCGTAAGAAGTGGCGCTTCCAGATGCGCGGCTTCAAAGATCAGGTCATGCGCAAACAGGATGGCCCTACCAACCTGTTTGCCGCAGAGATGGCAGCCGACGCGGAAGCTGCAGCAGGCGTTGCCGCAAGTGGCGACGTGCATTTTTGCTATTTCAGTTCCTCGATCATTCTTCAACATCAGGATCTCGCTTTTCTCGAACGCGTGATTGGTGAGTTTCGCAAGGCGCTCCTGAATCGCGGTTTCGGAATTCGGGTCGAGGATGTCAATGCTGTAGAAGCGTTTCTCGGAACGATGCCGGGCAATGGATATGCTCAGGTTCGTCGTCCGATGGCGCACACGCGGAATCTTGTCGACCTGATGCCGATAGCAAGTGTGTGGGCAGGCGAGAAAGCGAATCCCTCGGCCCTGATGCCGAAGGACTCCCCACCATTGATCTTTGCAGCTACAAGCGGCGGCACTCCGTTCCGGCTAAACCTGCATTATCAGGACCTCGGTCATACGTTATTGGTCGGGCCTCCGGGGAGCGGCAAGAGCAGTGCGATGGCTCTTACTGTTGCTCAATGGTTCCGCTATCCCAAAGCTCAGGTGTTCGCTTTCGATAAGGGCGCTTCGCTTTATGCGCTCTGCAAAGCGGCTAATGGGCGGTTCTACGACATTGGGGAACCGGGATTGTCGTTTCAGCCCTTGCGTAACATCGACAACCCGGAAGAGCTGTCATGGGCCGCAGAGTGGGTCGAAACGCTTCTGCGTATGCAGAAGGTCGAGGTTGGACCGGGCGATAAGACACAAATTCAGGAGGCCTTGCAACTGCTTGCGGACGCTCCTGTGCGTCGCCGGACGTTGACGGAATTTCAGGCCAATCTACAAAACACGACGTTTCGTGAGGCTCTCGCGCCGTATGTAGTGAGCGGTACGCTCGGCAATCTTCTGGATTCGGAAGATGACACATTGGTCGAGTCAAACTTTGTGGTTTGCGAGATGGAAACCCTGCTCAGTGGTAGCTACTCGGGGGCCGCCGTCATGGCGGTTCTGCTTTATCTCTTCCGGCGCATGGAGCGGCGTCTTGACGGGAGACCAACATTGGTTCCTATCGATGAAGCCTGGCTCTTTTTGAGCCATCCCGCGTGGCGCGACAAGATCAAGGATTGGCTGAAGACGATGCGAAAGCACAATGCGGTTGTGATGCTGGCAACTCAATCTCTCTCGGACGTTCAGGAGTCGCCCATCTCTTCGACGATCATCCAGTCGACGGCCACAAAGATTTACCTGCCCAATGCAGAGGCAGGAAATGCGAGCGTGAGTGAGTTCTACAAACACGCGGGACTGAACTCGCGCCAAATTGAAATTGTCCAGCGGGCTCTTCCGAAGCGTGACTACTATGTCATGCACCCGTTGGGCCGCCGTCTCATCTCCTTCCGCCTTGGGCCTATCGCGCTGGCGTTCGTCGGCGCGTCCGGAGCGGAAACGCGAGCACGGTTGCAGCACTTGGAACGGCAGTACGGACCGGATTGGGTTGCGCAGTGGCTATTCGAGCGCGGCGTGTCCCGTGAGTGGATTGAGTTTTACGAACGACAGAAAGGAGTCCGCTATGAAGAAACGGCCATGGCTAGTTAGAGCGGTAACGGGAGCTGTGACGGTCGTGGCATTTGCCGTCACTTCAATTTGCCCACCCCCGGCGCAAGCTGGGGGCCCACTTCCGTTCGCAACCGAGATTACGCAGCTGCTGAACCATGTCGAGCTGATCGATCAGTACCTTCGGCAGGTTCAAATGGTCGCGAACCAACTGTCTCAAATTCAAAACATGATCCGAAATACGACGGTCAATCCTTCACAGATCTTCGGAACTGTGGCGCAGGATTTAACGACGCTTGGCAATGCAGTTCAAGGCGGAGCGTCGCTGGCGTATTCGATGGGAAATCTCGACTCTCAGTTTACGCAGAGATTTCCCGGCTATCGGCCGATCGGAACAAACTACGGTGCGCAATACAGCATGTGGGGTCAGACGTCGCTCGCGACGATCAGCGGTACGTTGCGCGGGATGGGACTTCAATCGTCTGAGCTCGAAAGCGAACAGACGATCTTGGCTGCATTACGACTTCGCAGCGAAAATCCGATCGGCATGAGCGATACGGTGGCTGTGGGGAACCAGTTCGCTGAGCAAGAGGTCGAGCAACTTCAAAAGTTGCGTGAACTGATGCTCTTGGACCTGCAGTCGAAGCAAGCATATCAGGCTTATAGTCTCCAGGATCAGTTGAGCACCCATGCAAATGCGGATAATTTCTTTGGGGAGTCCCAAATTAACCGCAATGGGACGCCGTTCTGAAGAGGAGCCTATGAATCGAGTAGTCGCATCGTCGTTATTCGCAATAGCGTTGTTGGGTCTGTCGGGCTGTAAGCACGTCGTCAACAGCGAGATTGTGGCGAAGTACCGGGCCGCCGGAGGCGGCGACCCGGACGGCGCCACGTCACAGCAAATCGGTGTTTGGCTGAGCCAGAAAGAGCATGAGGACGTGCGCAAGGACCTGACACCGCCGTGCGAGGCACGGAGACGAACAGCGCCGGCCGACTGGATGAACTCAGACGAGGGTCGAATCTGCACGGGTGTCGCGCAAGCGAATTTGTTCGCAGCTACCAAGATCAATCGGAAGGGACCGGCGTTTTAGGAGAGCGGCGGGATATGAAGAGAAACTACAAGCGCGGAATGGTCTGGGCGCTTTTGGCGATCGGTAGTGCGCTCGTTGTCCCGGTAATTGCTCATGCGCAGGAACCGGGTAGCGACATTGGCTCTATCTTCGGTCAGGTCCAGAACGCGGCGAATGGGTGGATACCCACGATTTTTTCGGCTGCGACGCGCTTGTTTTTTCTCTTAGCAAGCATCGACTTCGCCTGGAGTGTGCCGAACCTGCTCCGTGAACACGACTTCATGGGGCTGTTTCAGGGCATCATCAAACGCCTCCTGGTGATCGGAATTTTCTACGGTATTCTCGTGAATGGTCAGACTTGGATACCGGCCATCGTTCAGAGTTTTGTCCAGATCGGCTCGAACGCCACAGGGCTGCCGTCTCAAATGGATCCCACAGACATCATGGGTCGTGGCATTCAAATTTGCAGTGATCTTCTCACAAAGACGCAGAACGCCAATCTGCTTACACAATTCGGCGCGGTGCTGGCAACCTGGTTCCTGGTCGCGATCGTATTTCTCAGCTACGGGATCATCACGCTCCACTATGTTGTGACCAAACTGGAGTCCATCATCGTTATGTCGGCAGGGTATCTATTCCTCGGCTTCGGTGGTTCACGTTGGACTATGCCGTATTTTGAAAGGTACATTGCATTAGCAATTTCCACGGGCACTCGCCTGATGCTGATCTACCTGATGTTGGGCGTATTTCAAACGGTCTCCAGTCAATGGGAATCGACCATGAGCGCCTGGGACCCGACGCAGCCGATAGGAACGATGTTTTCCGAGGTCGCAGCTATGCTGTTGTTCGCCTTCGCTGCATGGATGATTCCGAAGATGGCTGGCAGCATTGCTAGCGGCAGTTTGGGGCTGGGTGCTAGCGATCTTCTGTCTGTGGGGGGAGCGTCCGTGGCGGGCATGGCTGCCGCGGCTGCGACCGTAGCGGCCGTCTCCGCAGCTCCTTTTACGGGCGGCGCTTCTTTTGCCGCAGACGCAGCCATGATGGGCCTCGAAGGTGCGCCCGGTGGTGAGGGTGTCATGGGACCCGCGGGCATGGCCGGAAGTGCGTCGACAGCCACCGCAGGTGCACCCGGTAGTGGTCTCGCGACGGGAACCTCAGATGTCATGAGCGGCGCCGCGGGCGTGCCGGCGAACGTTCCGCCACCACCGCGGGATGCACAAATGGATATTGGACCGCCGTCCCTGCCGGAAGCGACTTCGGCGGTTGCCGGCGAGCCGCAAGGTGATGCCAGTGTCTCTTCGGAGCCGGCCACTATGGTCGGTGCCGATGCACAAAACCCACAGGCTGGGGCCGGCGAATCCGGTCGCGGGCAAGAGGGCAGAAAGTTCCCTGCGGTTCCAGACGACGGAGCTGCGCACACACCACCACCGCAACTGCGGGTAGACCGAGAGGAGTAGAAAGGCAATGGCGACAGCTACAAAACCTAGTCCGTACATGGCCGCCTGTAAGGCGACAGACGAGCGCTATGGCGATTTCATTACCCGCGCTGAGAACTGGCGCCGGGCGTTCTTTGTGAGTGCGTTTACGACTCTTGCTCTGGTCGTCGGGATTATTGCCTTGGATTTTCGATCTCAGACGGTCCCGTATGTGGTGGCGCTGGATTCGATCGGGCGTGCGATTCCAGTTATTCCTGCTCAGCAAGTGGCAGTCAAGGATGTACGTCTGCAGGCCGCTGCGGTGTATCGCTGGCTCTCCGACGTGCGATCAGTTGTGACAGATCCGGTCGCGCAACGAAAGATGGTCGATGAGGCGTACGCGATGACGGCTACGAATTCAGCCGCCTCAAATCTACTGACGGAATGGTTTCAGTCGAACTCCCCCTTTGATCGCCTGACAAAAGAGACCGCGGACGTGAGCATCGAGTCCGTCGTTGAGCAGTCACCCAAGAGTTATGAGGTCGTCTGGACCGAAACCACACGCGACCTTACGGGTCAGCCGCTTGGTTCACATCACTATCGGGCAATCGTCGGGATTACGACCGAGCCGGTGAAAGACGCGCGCGAGGCGCTCGTCAATCCCCTTGGTCTCTTCGTGGTTAATGTCAGTTGGGGGGAGATCGTGACTACTGACGTTAAAGGTGCACTGACAAATGGAGGTCAGAAATGAAGCGGTTCTTCATGCTGCTTAGTCTCGCGGCTGTCCCACTGCTGGCACAGTCGACGTCATCCACCCCAGCTGCGGACGGGAAGCCGAGCGTTGCGCAGACGCAGACTTTAACGCCCGAACAGAAGAAGGACCTGGCCGGGTACGACTTCACTGGAGCTGTGAAGAAGCTGTCCGCCCCTGCGCCTGTATCGGCCCCAAGTAGCTCTGTACCTGCGGCAAGAATCCCTCCTCTCCAAGAGCGCGCTGTTGCCTCAGCCACGCCTACGGCACCCATTCCTGCTGGCTGGAAACCTCCGCACGCTGACCTGAACTCTACAGCTTTGGAAGCAACAGCGGTGGCGTCTAACTGGGAAGCTGCTTTCAATCTAGCGACGCCTGGCGCGGACGGCCGAGTCGTTTATATGTTCGGTGCTGGGATGCCAGTTCTCGTTTGTGCGCCGCTCCGCGTGTGCGTTCTGGAGTTGGAGCAGGGGGAACATATTCAGAGTCAACCCCAAATTGGCGATTCGCGCCGTTGGGATGTAACACCTGTGACGTCGGGCTCTGGCGTCGATCAGATGCCACTCTTGATCGTCAAGCCGATCGAACCTGGTCTTGATACAGACCTCATTATCCCCACGGACCGGCGCACCTATGTAGTTCGTCTCGTCTCAGATCCGACGCGTTATGTCTCTCGCGTGGCGTTCCGCTACCCGGCTGACGATCATGCAAAGTGGAGTGCCTTCCAGGTGCAGCAAGATGCCGCGCGGCGCGATGCAGAGCTTGCCGCGGAGCAAGCTGCGGCGGCGCAGAAGGAAAGGGATAAGAAAGATGGCGTGGTCGAGATGGCTCCGAATGCTATAGACAAGCTTTATTTCGACTACAAGGTGCAAGGTGACCCGAATCTCTTGCCGGACCGCGTCATTGACGACGGGCAACACACCTACATCTTCTATCCCGACAACAACCGCTTCCGTGAACTCCCCACGCTCATGATCGTCGCCAACGGCAAGAGTGAGTTGGTGAATTTTCGCGTCGAGGGCTCCAAGTACGTCGTGGATCGTTTGTTTGATAAAGCCATCCTCATCGTTGGGGTCGGTAAGAAACAAACGAAGGTCACAATCACACGCAATCAGCACTACGTAAAGGGGTAGACGATGGCCGACGAGAACGAATTGCCAAACAACCTTGAGCCAACTGAGGAAGACAATACGGAAGTCGTCCATGGCGTAGGTAGCACCATCATCGGGGCAGCAACGCCGAAGGCGAAGCGCATTCGGCCGCTGGCAGGAATCGTCCTGATCGTCCTCGTCGCCCTCGCTGGGTTCTACATGCAACATGCTATGAAAGCCAGGCAGCAAAAGAAGACAGCGGAGGCGCAAGCGCCGAAGGCCGGCCAAGGGCCTGCCGCGCAGATGGAGCGGGCCATGTTGGATGACCAGGCGAAGCACGGCATTGACACAGGCCAGAGTCATTTGTCCCCGAACCTTGCGCCGCGCTCTTCCTTGATGGGTGCAACAGGCGTTCATCCTGGGCATCCGGCTTCCTCCGTCCCGCCCCTCGAATATGCAGAATCCGGGCCGGGCGCGGGACAGTTCTCGCCCGAAGAGCAGCGCCGGATGCACGCCTATCAACTCGAGCAAGAAGCCCTAGAAGCAGCGACGGCGGTAGGTAGTCGAGGTGGAGCACAAGCCGGGGCACAACTGCAAAACGCGTCAACTTCAACCTCTCTTGACGATGCAATGGCCCAGGCGCGGGCGGAGCAAGCCGATCTGCGAGCCCAAATCGCTCGTGCCGCTTCTGCTCCGGACGCCGGCGGCGGGGCCAACCTGCTCGGCGCGATTCGCACGGCGCTCGGGACAAATCCTCCGAGCGCCTTGCCGGAAAACACGCAAATGTCCGATTATGACCGTCAGAACGGGCAGCTTGATAAGCAACAATTTCTTGACGAAACGGCCGCGGAGCCGGCATCAGACTACCTCCTGCACGCTCGAACCCACGCCCTCAGTAAGTACGAAGTCAAGTCCGGATGGCTGATTCCGGCTGTTCTGGAACAGGAACTCAATTCCGATCTGCCCGGCATGATTCGCGCTCTTGTTCGTGAGAACGTTTACGATACAGTGACGGGCAAGTACCTCCTCATTCCTGCAGGTTCTAGAATAATCGGGGTATATAACAGCAATATCGGCTACGGGCAAGGCGCTGTACAGGCTGTTTGGAGACGCATTCTGTTCCCGGATGGCAGTTCGTTGGACCTTGGGGGATTTGAAGGTGAGGATAGTCAAGGGGCTTCGGGTTTCCGGGATCAGGTGGACAACCACTGGAAAAGAGTCATTGCGGGGGCATTGTTGACTTCAGTATTTGCGGCCGGATTGCAAATTAGCCAAGGGCAAAACAATTCGGTACTCGCCACGCAGAGCTATGGGCAGCAAATCAGCTCGGCTGTGGGAACGCAAGTAGGAGAGTTGGGTGAACAGATAACACGTAGGAACCTGAACATCCAACCGACAATCAAGATCAGACCCGGTTACAGATTCTTCGTCCGTGTCCAGAAGGACATTGTCTTTCAATCGCCCTACGCGCCTGCGCCCGCCTCCGAATAGGATAGGGACAGCAGGAGAGACGGTGGACAAGAAGGTCGCTAATACAACTAAGAGATTCGTCAATAAGCCGCCGGCAAAGAAAGCCGCAACAAGGAAACGGCGAGTAAATCGCGAGGGTCAGAGATGGACTGAGAATCGAGTAGGAATGACTCTTCGATTACCAAGTAATCTCGAAGTGGATGTGCGACAGGTCGCCCTAGCAAAGGGTGACCTGTCGCGCATCGTTCTTTTTGCTATGGAGAATATTGAGCAGAAGGATGTAGACTTGGTTAAGACCCGTAAGGCGGGTTTGGCGTTGGGGCGCCCCATGCTTCTGCATGTGGGCATGAGCGCCAGACAATACCTCCGCGATTGGGCCGAAAAAGAAGAGGCGAGCGTGAATCAAGTGGTGGTCAGCCTGTTGGAACGGTTCTTCGATTTGCGAAAGAAGAGCGCGGCGCTGCGACGGGAACTCGATCTCGAGCTGCGAGCGTTGCGCGGAGTATAGCCGCCTCAGTCGGGGCGCAAGCGTCTCCGCCAAAAATGGACAGCCCCACGCCTCCAAGCACGGCGTGGGGCTGTAGTGTTTTCGGAGGTCCTAGGCGGTGGCCGCGAGCGGGGCCGCCGTCGTAGGTCTTTGGGAAAGATCCTCCCATTCTGCCCGGTATTCCATTTCCAGCGCCTCCAGTGCCTCGGCGGAGCACCTAAAGCGACGCCCGGAGCGGCCTCCGTGGACATAGACATAGAGAAGGGCAATTATCTCCCAGCGTCGCCATTGCTCATTGGGAATGCTGTCCGGCAGCTCGCCAGGATCGATCATGGCGTCAACTCCTGGACCTCCAGCTCCGGCGCGGGCGCAGCAGCAGACCCTCTCTTGACCCGAGGCGCTCGATACTTGATCCAAGGTGCCGCGTTACGCTGAAAGATGCGAACAGCTCGCTCCAGTTCGAGTTTGGAGCGGTATAAATCCCACAACTGAAGGCACGTCGAACAGCCGCCCTTGATATTGCTGCCTTCCTTCTCCGGGTTGTACTTCGGGTGCTTTTTGCATTTGGCTTGAACCCCGTCATTGAGCTTCAGCTTCATTCGGAGCTTCAACATGGGCCGTACCCCTTTCCGTTGGGCGAGGCGTGGGCAGCGAACTGCTCGCTCGCCGCCCACGCGAGTTGAGCTACTTTGCCTTCTTCGTTTTCTTGACTGTGAGCGCTTCAGTGGTGACTGGCTTCGGTGAGCGTTTCATCTTCTTCTTTGCGGCGATTTCAGCAGTGACTTCCTTCCGAATCGCGGCCGGGTCTACGTGGAAGCTCTTTGCGAGAGCCTGCAGACGATCGGCCTTCGTGGAGCTGTACTCATTGACAGAAAGCTCACTCGATACGGAAGCGAGCAAGGCGACGGTCATTGCCTCATCGAACGAAACTTTGGCAAGCTGCGCGCGGAGTTTGGCGCGGCCACCATAGCTGAACATCTCTTTGTCCCAGCCGACAACCTTTGCCGTCCGCATGAGGCCGTTATGGTCAGCTCGCCATAATGCAAACTCGACCACATGCAAATAGTCCTGATCTTCCAAATCAACCGTGGACGAAGCTGTGAAAATAGCTTGAAAAATACGCATTCTCACAAGCGCTTCCGCCCGGGCTTTCGCGCGTTTCTCCTTGTCTTGAATCGCGCTCCCTGACTGCGACGCTCCGTATCCGTGGACGGCGCATTTGCTGTTGGTGCAAACCTTCGCCTGCTTCGCCTTGTCGTGGCCGTCGATGTAGACGCCAAACACGGTGTCCTCGCAGGTCTTGCCGTTGTGGATGATGTTGTATTGTGCGGTGGTTAGAGCGTCCTGTGGAGTATCCGCCGTGCGGCTGTAGCTGCTGCTGAGTCGGGCGGCTTTCTTTCCGCTGCTCTCTAGCGCAGCAACAGTTACATCGATGGTCCGCTCGACCTTCTTACCGAAACAAACCGGATCAGAACACACATCACCCTGCTTTACGTCTCCAAAGAGCATCCGGTCGTTCCCGGTGCGCTTTGGGCAGGTCGTACATGCGCCCGCTTCGGGGAGAAGCTCCGCATCCTCGGTCTTGAAAGCTGCTTTCTTGAGGTCTAGGAGCACTGCTTCCGCGATGAAGCGGCGCAGCTCAGAGACGCTGGCAACTTCATCCCGTCTGTTATTCCAGCGGTCAAAGAAACAGAACTTCAGAAGCTCGGTCTGGACCTCCGGTGAGAAACGAATCAATTCGAGTGCGTGTCCGAGAGTGAGTCTCTCTTTGCGAAGAGCCTCCCGAACTGGTTCAATTGCGGTCAGCAGACGCAGCCGAAAGTGGACGTATTGCTCTTTCTTGCCGATCTGCGCTGCCAGTTCTCGGGGACTGAGCGGCTTGCCTTCTTCCGCCGCCGCCGCCAGGCGTTGCTGGTAGGCTTCCGCCTCTTCAAGCGGTGTGAGGTCTTCGCGCTGAAGGTTCTCAATCAGCCTCGCGTCTCTTGCCTCCGCATCGGTATAGTCGCTGACGTTGCAAGGTGCCTCTGTGAGTCCCGCAAGACGGGCAGCACGAAAGCGACGATGCCCGGCGACTATCTCAAAAGTGCTACCTTCACCCGGCCTGACAATAAGCGGCATTTTGATGCCCTGCGTTTTGATGGACTGGGCAAGTTCCTTCAACTTTTTCTCATCGAAGATGCAGCGGGTGTTCTCCGGAGATTCGCGGAGGCTGTCAAGAGAGAGGGTCTGAAATTCAGTGGTCATCGTGTTCATCCTTTCTGGATTAAACCAGTAGTGAAATGTACATTGCAATACATAGGAACGCCATGCGTGGCATTCCAAAGAAAGGGCGGTTCCGGCGACCTGCTGAAAGCTGGGCGCGCGTTGGTTGCCGCACATGCCTGCCGGTAGTTGTTGTCATACAGCCCCCGGAATTGTGGTCGTTGGCATGTGACATACATGCCGAACGCCTCCTGGCGAAGGCGGGGGGTAGCAAGGGCAAGGGGAGGGGAATCGCCCACCCGGAGGGCACCGCAGAGCGGCGGTCTGCACAAGCGAAGCGCGGAAGACTGGGGACACTCCTTGCGCGCGCGAGGGGCGGAGCTCCCCTTAGCCGTTCTTAGGGTCGGCGTTGCGGGCAGGAACGAGACTGTTACGAAACCCCTTATACAGTGATGAACAGGTAGGGGCCTTATTCTGTGTGGTACCACTTCCGAATAGAGCCACTGGCATGAAATTCGAAGAGGAAGAGATCGATATCGCGCCTAATTAACGTCTCTTGGCGTAGTGGTTCTGGAAACGCGCTTTGGGCTGACATCGTCAACCCAGGATCATGTCTAGGCGGATCAGCGAACACTGGCCGACATATCGGGACAAATCCGAGCTCGATGAGTGCCTAGGCGATAATGCGCTCATTGACGATCCGCAACAAAGCATGGCCTGGAATTCCGAACTAGCATGTAAATTCGGATTCACTTCAGGCCGCGATCACGATTTCTGTGATCGTGGCGCAGTTTCGATGCCGCTTGACAGGGATCGACGGCGGTAGCATTCTCCTATAGACATCTATATGAAGCCCCCCAAGATCAGAAAGAAGAAAGATCAACTGCAGGGCACGCTGGACATGCTGGCCCTGAAAACTCTGGAGCAGGGCCCGATGCATGGATGGGGAATCACACTCCATATCGAGCGAGTTTCGGATGCGATTCTGCAGGTTGAGGAAGGGTCGCTCTATCCAGCGCTTCATCGGATGGAGCAGGAGGGCTGGATCACAGCGGAGTGGGGTGTGAGCGAGAACAACCGTCGGGCGAGGTTCTATCGGCTGACGGCGCGAGGACGACAGCAAATGGCCGCGGAGCGGGAGAGGTGGACGAGGATCACCGGCGCAGTGGCTTTGGTGCTGGAATTCTGAGCAGCTACGGCGCGAGGGTTCGCGATGAGATGGATCAAGCGGGTGCGCGAGTTGTGGCACAGAGGAGAGCGGGAACGCGAGTTCGATGAAGAGCTGCGGTTTCACCTCGCGATGCGGGAGCAGCAGAATCTTGACGCGGGCATGACACCGAGCGATGCGCGACGGAGGGCGCGGCTTCGATTCGGGAATGCAGCAGTGTGGCGCGAGCGGATGACAGAGATCGACGTGATGCTGTTTCCGGAGACTGTGTGGCAAGACATCCGTTTTGGGGCGCGGCTGCTGATGCGGAATCTCGGTTTTACCACGATGGCAATCGTGGCGCTGGCGATGGGGATCGGCGTCAACACAGCGGCATTTACCGCATACAAGGCATTCTTCGCGCGGAAGCTGGAAGCGCGGGATCCAGACAGGATGGTGAATACGGCACTGGTGCTTCGCTCCGGGGATTTCCAGTCATATCTGAGCTATCCGGATTACCTGACGTATCGCGATCAGGTGTATTCGTTTCAGGGAGTCATCGCGACGAGTACCCCACAGTTCCTTACGCTGCTGGCGCAGGGCGGCGTAGCGAACGGGCACCGCCAGGAGCAGGGCACGCTGTTTGGCTGGCTTGGGCGGCTGCCGAATGTGGGGGCCAGTGCCGAAAGAGCTGAGACGCTGTTCGTCTCTGAGAATTATTTTTCGGTGCTGGGCGTGGGGGCCGTGCGGGGCCGCGTGTTCAATGCCGCTGACACGAAGGAATTGACGGCTTCGCCTGCCGTCTTGATCAGCGAAAACTATTGGAGAAAGCGGTTCAACGGCGATCCGGGAATCGTGGGCAAGGTAGTGCGGCTGAATGGCACGGCATTCACTATCATCGGCGTGACACCGCACAATTTTGTGGGGACGTTTGTGGCGGCGCCGGATTTCTGGATGCCTCTAGGGCTGGAGCCGCTGGTGCATCCGACCGACAACTGGCTCGTGAATCGCGAAGATGTGCGACTCCACGTATGGGCCCGGCTGGCGGCCGGCGCGACGATGAGGGAGGCGCAGGAGGAGATGTCGGTGGTCGCCGATCATCTGCGGGCGCTGCACACTCCTCATGCAGACTTCGCGCAGCCGCTGCGGGCTGTGGTGTGGCCGGGGTCGCCGTTCACAATCCCCCTGGATCAGAACCGCGGGGTCGAGGTCAGTCTGATGTTCGTGCTGGCAGCGGTTGTGATGGTGCTGATGGTGGCGTGCGCGAATGTGGCGAGCCTGCAACTGGCGCGGGCCGCCTCACGCCACAACGAGCTGGCGATGCGGCTGTCGCTGGGAGCGAGCCGCAGGCGGCTGATTCGGCAACTGCTGACGGAGAGCGCGCTGCTGGCACTGGTTGCCGGGGGGCTGGCGTTCCTGTTCTGCTGGGCGCTGTTGCAAGTAGTGGTGGTCATTGCGGCGAATGCATTTCCCGAACAGTACGGCACGTTCATCTTCCACGTGACGCCCAATCTTTCCGTCTTTGCGTTTGTGTTCTTAATTTCGCTGTTGGCCGGAGTGCTGTTCGGACTGGCACCGGCATTCGAGAGCTCGCGATCGGCGGTTTCATCTGCACTGAAGGCGAGTGCATCGACGTCCGCGGGTGGCCGGCGGCGGTTGCGCAGCCTGCTGATCGCAACCCAGGTAGCGCTTTCGGCAATGCTCATGATTGCGGGTGGGCTGTTTATTCATGGCGCGATTCGCGCCCTGCGGATGGATACCGGATATGACGACGCCCATCTCCTTGATCTCACCGTACAGTATCCGGAGAGTCTGGCCTACACACCGGAGCACAAGGCGGAGCTGACACGCGAGCTGCGGGATCGCGTGACAAAGATGCCAGGAGTAGTGAATGTGACGACGGCTCGCGCGCCCGACGACGAAGATTTCCGCGATGCTGCGGTCTCGATCGATGGTGAGAACCCGTCCGCGAACAACACGAAGGCGACACTTTACTACACGTGGATTCAGCCAGATTATTTCCAGACAATGGGTATTCCGCTACTTGTCGGCCACGGGTTTGCGGCAGGGGATGCGGGAGATAAATCTGTGATCCTCAGCGAATCAGCAGCGAAACAGCTCTGGCCGGGAAAAAATCCACTGGGTCGCACGCTGCGCATGAGCACCGACCACAAGTTTCATACGGCGGACGAGCCACTCCCGGATGGTCCGTTGTGGCGCGTGATTGGAGTAGCGCGGGACACACGGGGCATATTGTTCGATGGCAGCGATTCGGAGCAAATTTACCTGCCCCTTTCTGATTCTGATCTGTGTCGGTATCCGATGCTGGTTCGGACGCGTTCCGCCCTGGCAGAAGTGGCGAATGCTCTGGGACCGGTAATCGCTGCAGTGGATCCAGGTATGACAGTGCGGGCAGTTACGCTCGAGGATATGTTGCTGCAGACGCCGCCGTTCATTGGATCGACGCTGGCGGCAGCGGTGGCTTCCGCAACCGGCTTGCTGGGTTTGATTCTGGTGTCGATCGGAATTTACGGCACGGTGAGCTATATCGTGGTGCTGCGCACAAAAGAAGTAGGGATCCGCATGGCGCTGGGAGCGAGCAAAGCGGACATTCTGGGTCTGATATTGCGCGACAGCACGCGGCCGGTGGTCGGGGGACTTCTGGCAGGTGTGACGCTTGCAGCCGGAGTGGCGTATCTACTGCGACACGTGTTGTACGGGATCCACGTTATCGATGGGCTCTCGTTTGGCGGCGTCTCCCTGCTATTGCTGCTGATCGCGCTGCTTGCTGCCTTTGTTCCTTCGCGCCGCGCGATGCGCGTCGAACCGGTCGTTGCGCTTCGATACGAATAAGAGCTTTAGGCGACTGATTCGCGAACGGAGTTCATGCCCAACTGTTGCCTTCAGGCCAAAGCGCTCATTGACCTTGAGTTGGGCTCCGTTTTGAGGATTGATCCCCATAAACGCCCATGTAGCCGGGAGGAATTCTGGATTCACGCAAATCTCCAATGGACGCATCGGGCACGGCTAAGAACTCCAAAAGTTCTAGATGCGGCAGTACCGGCGAGAAAAGTTGGGCGGGGACTCTTGCGCTCCCACGGACCGTACCTCCATCACTGAATGGTCCTGCTGCGGGGTGTATAGGCCCCAAAAAGAGCTTGTTCGCTTCTGTGCAGGAGCCAAGTGAGATAGTCGCGGTCTTCAGGATCGGCCGAGGCCGTAAGGCAAACAAATCCTGAATCGTCGATCCAAACATCGGATTCTTCAAGCAAGAGCATGTAGTATTCGCGACGGGCACGGTTGGAGTCAACCTCCGCCGCGGTGTGCGCGGAAAAAGGTTCTGGATAGATGCCAGGATCGATGGGGAACGCCGCCAGAACGAGCGTTAACAATTCAGCTTTTAGCGAGACGGATGGGAGCATAGAGCCTCCGCTGGTGGTCGAAGGTGTGTTTGTTTATAGTTGGCATACAAGCAAGTGCTAGTAACGGAGCGACGATGCCGAAAAAGGAATTGACTCTGAAAGAACATCTTCGGCGGATTCAGAGTAAGGGTGGTAAGGCGCGGTGGGAGGGTGTTTCGGCGGAAGAGCGGACGGAGCAGGCTCGCAAGACCGTATCTGCTCGATGGGCTAAGGCGAAGAAGGCCGCAAAGAAAAATGCCGCGAAGAAGTCTGTGAATAAAAGTGCAAAATCTGCAAAGCCGGCGTGAGGTCATCAGGACTTCCTTTGCATCAATGAGGATCGATCACCTGTCGAATTTCATCGGGGGTCAGGGTCCAGCTGTCGGGGAGGTGCGCGACGACTTCTCTGTGAAATTGTTCGTGCGCTGCGAGAGCGGCAGAATCGTCACCGAGACAACCCGCCAGGATTGCGAGTGCGAGCTGTAGTCGTCCGTGTTCGACTGACGGATCGTAACCAGTTTTGGAGTAGCGATGAAGATCAAAGCGCGGGTCGAGCTTTTCTGGCGCGCGGTATTCGCCGCCCAGCTTGTATGCGAGTGATTCGCCACTCAGTGTGATCCATCCCGTATAAATCATGAGTTTGTCTTCTTCCGTCGAGGCGCCCGCTGAGCGGCCGCCGCTTCGATGCGCAGATTGTGCTGATGGTGGTCTTCAGCGAGTGCGAAAATTTTCGTCCATGCTATCGGGTACTGAATCTTTGTTCCTTTGAGCTGGATTATGGCGTATTCCGGTCTGCTTTCAACGACAATCTGGCGATTTGTCCTGCCGTCAGAGACGTGGCTTGCTGTTACGTAGGTTAAGCGAGCGCGCCTTTCCGAAGAGAAGAGCATGGGGGGTGGTCTCCTTTTCCATCTTGAATATATTACGTGCTATTGCTTGTATGATCAAACGAATATTTGCGGTGCTCTCAAGGCTATTGACAAAGATCAGCTCCACCTTTCGGTGGAGGGCTGCGCAGTGTGGAAAGCGCGATGACTTCGCCACAGTTATTGAAATGTGTGAATCACTGGAAATGCGATAGTATGCCTCTATAGGCTGAGCTGCTGAGACGGCCTAAAAGTTGACACCTGGTGTGAGATTTTTTTTTGGAGTTTCATGCCGGGTGCTGTAGAGGCCCATGGCTGTCTCTTTACTGCATCTCGTCGACGAGCGGAATGTTCCAGTCACACCAGAAATCAGGATCGCGGTTGAAGCGGCCTACCGATGGAGCGTCCGTGAGTATCGACAAATAGACGAATCAGAGCTTGCCCCGATGGCTGAAAGCGTCGCGTCAGCGATGGCGAAGCGCACTGACGAGATTGTGTCGCCACGTCGGTATGCGTTCGCTGCGCTGACAGGAAAAATACAGGAGTGGTTTCGCGGGCACCGGGCAAAGCTTGTCTCATACGAAACGGAGGATGAGCTTGACCGAGAGCTGGGCGCTAATGAACAGTTTACGCTTGAGGTGGAACGACGCATTCTGTTCTCTCAGATAAGGAGCCGGTTGAACGAGCGTGATCGGCAAATCTGCGTGCTGATGGAACAAGACTTGGACAGCCCGCGCGATGTTGCGAAGGCTTTACACATCACGTACTCGGCCGCGGCGAAGGCGCTGCAACGGGTTCGCGAGCGCATGGCGAATATGGTTGAAGTGGAGCGGCATGGAGCGGAAAAGAGTAGCTCCGAGCCAAAAATTTTGGACTTCGAATCTCGGTAGCGTGAAAAGTCAGTGGACCGCGATCTCATAAGAAAATACTTCCTAGAGGCAAACCCGAGGGAAGATCGGAGCGATTGCCCCGACGAAGACACACTGAAAGCGGTGGCGGAGAATCGACTTCCCGTTACGCATCCGGCGCGGTTGCATCTAGAATCGTGCTCGCCATGTTTCGCGGAATTCCGGTCGTTCAAACTTGAGGCTGAAGATCGCCGCCGCCGACGTTGGACTGTCGCAGGGGCTGTTGCTGCCTGTCTTCTGGTTGGCTTCCTGTTGTGGCTGCGTCCGGCGAGATTTGTGGAGCGCCAGCGTACTCCAGGGAACGCGACCGCACTGGTAGCGCGTGCCGAAGTGACGAGGGATCTGGATCTGTCGAATTACGGCACGACGCGCGGCGTTGGAGATGACGCTGTAGAAATAAAGGAAGTGGCTTTGCCAACTGCGGTGGTTAATCTGAGAATTCAATTGCCGCGGCTCAGTGAGCCGGGGCGTTATCATGTCGCAGTGGCGGCGGATCGCGCGGGCAACAAGATGGTGGCGCAGGGCGACGGGATCGCGACAGGATCCGACCCGCATACCATGTTGACCGTTACCCTGGACCTGCGGAAAGCTGCTCCAGGTTCATACTTTCTTTCGACAGAGCGTGACCAGGATGCTGGTGCCTACTATTACCCCCTGAAACTGCAATAAGTGTAAGGTGGACGCTTGCGATAACAATTGAATGGCCTCATGAGGCCCGCCGTTCTCCCTGAGTGCCTCGGCGATCATTTGCTAATCGAGATTCTCCAAAAAGCGACGCACCGCAGACACTCGCCACAGCCAATGCTTAATAAGGTACGGCTTGCGCGCAAGCTCCTTTCTTCGGGTCACTTCTGCAGCTAAGCTGTACTATTGAAAATCGTGCTGCAAAATGAACGCTTATGATTAATTACCGCAAAAAAACGCTCATTGGACTGCTCAGCGCCTTCGGCGGGCATTTGCCCAGCACTGACTTCCAGAAATACCTGTTCCTGTTTACGCGGGAGTTTGAGCAGGAACCGTCCTTTGAATTCGTGCCTTATCGATTTGGCAGCTTTTCGTTTCAGTCTTATGCCGACAAGCGCCGCCTCGTCGAGATCGGCGCTTTGGCCGATGCTGAGGACTGGCAATTACAGCAAGAGTTTTCGACGGAAGGCTTGTTCGACGAAGCGGCATTTAGCCGCTGCTACGCCAAATACTCGCACCTGCATGGCACGAAGCTTCTGCAGGACGTTTATCGCCGGTACCCTTACTACGCCATCAAGAGCGAACGTGCCGCGAAGATCATGAATGATCAGGAAATGAGCGCGATTACGGCTGCGCGTCCCGCTGCCGCCGCAGCCTGCTTTTTTACCATCGGCTACGAGGGATCTTGTCTTGAGGGCTACCTGAATCGCCTCATCAAGAACAACGTTAAGACGCTCGTAGACGTGCGACGCAATCCCCTAAGCCGGAAGTATGGTTTCTCCAAAAAGACGCTCTCAGATACTGTCAGGAAACTCGGAATCGGCTATGTGCATATCCCGGAGCTTGGTATCGCGTCGGAGAGGCGTCAGGAGTTGAATACCCAGGCCGATTACGACCGCCTGTTCAATTCTTACGAAAGACAGGAATTGAAGCAGAACGGAAAGGCACTGCAGGACCTGTTCAACCTCTTCCTCAAAGACAAGCGCGTTGCGATTACCTGTTTCGAGGCAAATGTCTGCATGTGTCACCGGGGGCGGATTGCGAAAGCAATGTCCGCGTTCCCAGACTGGAAGTACGACATTCAGCACATCTGAAGTTCACTGAAAAGAATGGCGAAAGAGAAGGTCCTGATCACTGTCAAAACCTATCCGACCATCTCCGAAAAATACAAGGAGTTGGCTTGCACCGCGGGTTTTCGTGGGGATGGTTCCTGGATTCGCCTTTATCCCATTCCTTTCCGGTTGCTCGATCAAGAGCAGCAATACAAGAAATACCAATGGGTGGAGGTAGACATTGCCCGCAACAGGGGAGATCAGCGACCAGAAAGTCACCGTGTCCTTAGCACGAGTGAGATCAAACTCCTGCACGAAGTCAGCACCGATCGTGAGTGGGAGGAACGTCGGAAGCTGGTTCTTGGCAACCAGAAAATCTACACCAACCTGAAAGAGATCATTAGTCTCGCGCACGACAACAAGATCTCGCTTGTCGTGTTCAGGCCCGCCGAGGTCCTGGGATTCGTCGTAGAGGCCACCGAGCCCGAATGGCCGCACGAAAAAATCACTGGCATTCTGAACAGCCTGAAACAAGGACATCTTTTCGAGGATCAGAGCCTCGAAGATTTCAGGATCATGCCGAAGCTCCCATACAAATTCTCGTACCGCTTCAGGGATGATGCTGGAGTCGAGAGCAAACTGATGATCGAGGATTGGGAGATCGGCCAGTTGTACTGGACCTGCGAAAAACGCTACGGCAAGGATCAGGCCGTTCAAAAGGTACGCCAGAAATATATGGACGACTTTGTCAAAACCAAAGACCTGTATCTGTTCCTGGGCACGACCTACGAATGGCACGTACGTAAAGCAAGGAATCCCTTCGTCATCATTGGCACATTCCATCCACCGCACATAACGCAGAATAGCCTGTTTTAGGGTGCCTGGATTCACAGAGTTTCGTGGAAAGGTGGCCGCTATGATCCATCTGGAACATCCCTCAAACGAAATGTGGGAATTGCGTCGGGACTGGTTTGAGCAGAAAGCGAACCACCCGACGGTGGCGGATACCTGTTAAGCGAACAGGCCTGCGCAATGGTAGCTGATTTGCAGTGTGCATTCTGCGCGGGAGCGTGGATTGTGCTCGTCGTGTTGGCCGCGGCAGCAATCGATGCACAGCTGCACGATGCGGAAGGTTTCACTGGGAATACCAAGCGCCTTATCGATGAAGCCGGTGCAGATCCTCAGCTGCATGCTCTGAGAAAGCGCCGTAACGCCCTCATACATTCAGATCCTGATAGCCCCGCGATCACTGTTGATCACCAATGGTCCGAACGTGTGAGACTCGAAGAGGATGCCCGGATTGCGGTCGAACTGGTCTTTCCCGTGTTCTATGCCAGCGCTTCAATTTGAGTGTCGGAAAGCTTTGCAATGTGAAGTCGGCCAGGCTCCAGTAATTCGGAAATGGCATATCGCGCAAGGCTGTGGCGTTTTCGGTATCTATCTTGGAAGAGGGCGGCCCGTCTCGGTCTCAAGCGTTTACTCTTGAGTTATTTCCTGTTTGGCGACCATCCGGGCATTACCCATCACAATTGCGTTCCCCGGCACTGATGCAGCTTTCGCTCTCCTTGCTCGAATATGCGATTCCGAGCTTCAACGCACTCTCACCGGGAAAGGCCTTGCGCCGGAACCCCATGTTAGCTTTGACGTACATTTTCCTGACCCCTTATGAGCCCAACCGTTGCCCGCTCACCTGACTTCTTCTTACGTGCGGCCCTTCGGCTCGCCCTCCTCTTCGCCGCCACGGTGGCGGTGGAGGCGGAAGGAGTTCCGGCGGTGGAAGTCACGGCGGCGGCGTCAGCCCACGGTAATTCTCAGGGTGTTGTTTTCTGAACGAGAATGCCGAAAAGCCCTCCCTCCGACTAACTGGTTGTTTTGCTTGCCATAAAACACACAGTTGTAGTAGAAGTTAGGAACCGACGGGAGGGCGCTCGCGCCTGTGACGAAGCTCTCAAAGCTCGAGTTTCGGATCATGGAAGCCCTGTGGGCCGGCGGTGTCTTGTCGATTCGCGAGATACAGGAAACTTTCCCTGCCCGACACATTCCGGCTTACACCACCATCCAGACGACCATTTATCGGATGGAAGCGAAAGGTATCGTCCGAAGAGCCAAGAAAGTTGGAAACTTCCATATTTTCGAAGCCGTCATCTCCCGTACGGCGGCACAGCGCAGCATCATTGACGACCTTCTGAGTTACTTCGGCGGGCAGAGCCAGCTGCTGATGGCGCACCTGATCGAATCCGGTAAGTTGTCGCTCGAGGACGTTCGGGAGGCCGAACGGACTTTGACGAAGCTGACGGCAAAGGGGCAAAAGCGATGATTATTCCCGGGTTCGAATCGACGTGGTGGACGGATGCCCTTGTGAGCCATCTTTGGCAGTCTACGGTGTTTGCCTTTGTAGCATGGCTGCTGACACTGACGCTGCGCCGCAACCAGGCGGGCATACGCTTCGGCGTGTGGACGGCGGCCTCGCTGAAGTTCCTTCTGCCATTTTCCCTTTTCATTTCGCTGGGCGCGCACCTGCCCTGGCGGGGCGAGGGCCGCATCCAGCAGCCGTCATTTTCTTCCTTCATGGAAAACTTCGCCGAGCCGCTGCTAATGAGCGCACCCGCTGCTCAAGCACACATCGTAAGCAATGGCGCGGCGCGAGGTACTTCTACTTCGGCGCATGGCGAGGCCTGGTGGCCATTGCTGCTGGCGGCCATCTGGATCTGTGGGACGCTACTCCTCGCGTTGCGGTGGCTCGCCCGGTGGTGGCAAATGCGGCGCACCATCCGCGCGGCGTTGCCGATGAATCTGAACGCCGAAATTCCAGTGCTGCTGACGCCGGCTCGCGTCGAGCCGGGTGTGTTCGGCACTCTCCGGCCGGTCCTGCTGCTTCCTGAGGGCGTTCTGGAGCGGTTGACTCCATCGCAACTCGAAGCAATTTTGGCGCATGAGCTCTGCCACATGGGGCGGCGCGACAATCTGACGGCGACTCTGCACATGGTGACGGAGACACTGTTCTGGTTTCATCCCGCGGTGTGGTGGATTCGCGCGCGGCTGATTGAGGAACGCGAGCGCGCCTGCGATGAGGCCGTCCTCAATTCCAGCCATGCCGCGCTGGTCTATGCCGAAGGTATTTTGAATGTCTGTAAATACTATGTGGAGGCGCCGTTGATGTGCGTATCGGGAGTGACTGGATCGGACCTGAAAAACCGCATTACCCGCATCATGGAGAAACAGGTGGGCCGCAAACTTAATTTGACGCGGAAGCTGCTGCTGGTTACCGCCGTGCTGCTGGCCGTCGCCATTCCGCTGAACTTTGGCTTCGTGCACGCGGCGAAAGCGCAGACCCCCGCGCCGGCGCAGACCGCCGCGTCCAAGACAGGCATTGAGGGCACTTGGCAGGGCACACTACACCTGCCCAACGGCGGCAGCCTCCGCATTGTGAACAAGGTGAGCCGCGATCCCGGCGGTGCGTTGAAGGTGCAGGATTACAGCATCGACCAGGGCGCGCAGCCCATGCAGGCTACGTCTGCCAGCTTTGACGGCGGAGTATTCAAATACGCGATCCAATTCATCGACGGGGAGTACGAAGGCAAGATGTCGTCTGACGGCAATTCGATCACCGGCACCTGGAAGCAGGGCGGAGGAACTCTGCCGCTGGTTCTCGAGCGCGCCACACCGGCCACGGAGTGGGCGATTCCGGAGCCGCCTCCTAAGATTCCTCCCATGGCCGCCGACGTTCAGCCGGGCGTTGAAGTGGCTACCATCAAGCCCAGCAAGCCAGACGAGCAGCGGAGGCTGATCACGGTTCGCGGACGGGAGTTGGTCATCGTCGGCTTCACTCTCAACGACATCATCAAGTTCGGCTACGGCGTGCAGGAAAAGCAGATCGTGAACGGACCCGACTGGCTGGGCACGGACCGCTTCGACATCAATGCACAGCCCGACCAGCCAGGCATGCCGAACAGTGACCAGCTCAAGAGTATGCTGCAGAAGCTGCTCGCTGATCGCTTTCAGTTCAAGTTCCATCGCGACAAGAAGGAGATGTCCGCGTACGTGCTCACGGTGAGCAAGGCTGGGACGAAGATGACGAAGAGCTCGGACGATCCGAAGGGACTGCCCGGCCTGTTCTTTGGACCGATCGGCACACTTCACGTGCGCAATGCGACGATGGCGGACTTCACCCAATTGATGCAGTCGGCGGTCCTCGACCGGCCGGTGGTCGATCAGACCGGACTCGATGGCAAATGGGATTTCATTCTGAAGTGGACGCCAGATGAATCGCAGTTCGCTGGGCTCGGCGTCAAAGTGCCGCCACCGTCAGACGCCGCCGATGCGCCTCCGCCACTATTTTCGGCCATCCAGGAGCAGCTGGGCCTGAAGCTGGAAGCGGAGAAGACGCAGGTTCCTGTGCTGGTGATCGATCACGTCGATCATCCCTCACCGAACTAAGTCCATGCGGCGGCGATACGGCTTTAAATATCGGCCGCTGCGCTCTGTTTGCGGCTGGGCGATGCTGCTATGTGCTTCGCTCGCCGCGTGGGCTTCGGAGTACCACGGCCAGGTTTTCTTCGGCGGCTATCCCGTGCCCGGCGCAACCGTCACGGTGTCGCAGGGATCGAAGCATTTATCGACTGTGACGGACGAGCAGGGTTTGTATGAATTTCCGGACCTGGCCGACGGCAAGTGGCAAATCGAAATCGACATGCAGGGTTTTTCCACGCTGAAGGGCGAAGTGATAGTCGCGCCCAACGCGGCGCAGGGCTCGTGGGAGCTGAAGCAACTCGACCTGACGCAGATGCTCGCGGAGACGAAGGTGGGCAAACCGCAGGTCGAACCGCAGCTATCAAATCGGAGCGAAGAGAAGCCGACGCCGCCAAATGCGCCGGGGGCGCCAACTCCGTCTCCGGAAGAGGCGGCGGAAAAGGCCGCCGATGGGCTGCTGATCAACGGCAGCACCAACAACGCCGGGACCTCGCAGTATTCGCTCGCGCCCTCCTTCGGCAATCGTCGTCCCGGCGCCAAGGGGCTTTACACCGGTGGCCTGGGGGCGGTCATCAATAATTCCGCCTTCAATGCGCGGCCATATTCGCTCACTGGCTTGCAGGTGCCGAAGGATCAATACAGTCAGGTCACCATGCTGGCCACGCTGGGTGGGCCGCTGAAGATCCCGCACCTGTTTTATCGCGGGCCCAACTTCTTTGTCGCGTATCAATGGACGCGTAATCGTGATGCGGCAAACGAGTCCGGACTAGTTCCCGACGAAGCAGAGCGCGGTGGCGATCTCTCCGGGCTGCTGAATCCGATGGGCCAGCCGCTCACGATCTATAACCCGGCCACGGGGCTGCCGTTCACCGGACCTATTCCAGTCAGCCCGCAGGCACAAGCTCTGCTCAACCTCTATCCGCTGCCTGACCTGGCCGACAACGCGCGCTACAACTACGAGATCCAAGTGCTGAACAACACCCATGTCGATGCGCTGCAGTCGCGCCTGGATAAGTCCATCGGTCGCAGGGACGAAGTCTACGGCGGATTCGGATTCCGCAGTTCGCGCGCCGACAACGCGAACCTGTTCAACTTCCGCGATGACACGGACCTGCTGGGCATCGATATCAACGTCAACTGGGCTCATCAGTACCGGCATCATCTTTACGTGGTGCTTGGCTATCACTTCACGCGGTTGCGCACCGAGATCACGCCGGAGTTTGCGAATCGCGAGAATATTTCAGGCCAGGCCGGCATCGAGGGCAACGACCAAAGCCCGCAGAATTGGGGGCCTCCGTCGCTGGCCTTCGCGAGCGGGATTGCCGCGCTCAGCGACGGCAACAGCGAGTTCAACCGCAATCGCACAGACGCATTTTCGCTCAAGGTCTCGACCACACATCGGCGCCACACCATCATGTTCGGCGGCGACTTTCGCAAGCAGGAGTTCAATGAATACTCGCAGCAGAATCCGCGCGGCACATTTACCTTCACGGGCGCGGCAACTCAGGCCCCCGGCAACTCCGCCACAAACGCGACAACAACCGGCTCCGACCTCGCCGATTTTCTTCTCGGTATACCTGACGCGAGCGCTGTTGCTTTCGGCAATGCGGACAAGTATTTTCGTCAGCCGGTGTACGACGCATACGTGACGGATGATTTCCGCGCGCGGCCGGAGTTGACCATCAACGCCGGCATGCGTTGGGAATACGGCGCGCCTATCTCGGAGCTCTATAACCGGCTGGTGAACCTGGACATCGCACCGGGATTCACGGCTGCATCGCCGGTGCTGGCCAGCGATCCCACCGGTTCGGTGACCGGCATGAAATATCCGTCCTCGTTGATTTGGCCCGACCGCCGCGGCTTCGAACCGCGGGTCGGCATCTCGTGGCGCCCTATTCCCGCTTCGACGCTGTTGATCAAGGCGGGCTATGGCATCTATGACGATACGTCGATCTATCTTTCCAGCGCCGAACTAATGGCGCAGCAGGCTCCCCTCTCGACCAGCGTCAATGTGGAGAACAGCGCCACCTGCCCGCTCACGCTGGCCAACGGCTTTCGCACTTGTCCCGGCATCACCGATGACCCCTACGCGGTCAACCCGAATCTGCGCGTTGGCTATGCGCAGGTCTGGCAGGCGTCAGTACAGCGCGATTTTCCGGCGGCGATCGTTATGACTGCCACCTATCTCGGCACCAAGGGAACGCGGGGCATGCAGGAATTTCTGCCAAATACTTATCCCATCGGCGCAACCACGCCGTGCCCCTCATGTCCGGTAGGCTTCGTCTATCGCAGCTCCAATGGAAATTCGACGCGGCAGGCCGGAGAGCTGCAGCTTCGCCGCCGGCTGCGCAGCGGTTTTACCGCGAGCGTCGATTACACCTGGGCCAAGGCCATTGACGACGACTCGCAGATTGGAGCCCAGGGCCACGTGGAATCTCAGGCTGCTACTGCACTGCCCGGTGAGAACACTCCTTCGACGCCCAGCCCCACCGTTGCGCAGGACTGGCGCAATCTCAACGCCGAGCGCGGCCTCTCCACATTTGACCAGCGCAACCTGGTGAAGGCCTCACTGCAATACACCACCGGCATGGGCTTGGGCGGCGACACGCTAATGAGCGGTCGCAAAGGCAGGTATCTCAAGGAATGGACGGTGATGATGCAGTTCAGCGCGGGCAGCGGATTGCCGGAGACTCCGGTGTTTCTGGCTACGGTTCCCTTCACCGGGGTTACGGGATCCATCCGCCCGGACCGCACCAGCGCTCCTCTGTACACCGGACCGCCTGGATACTTTCTCAATTCCGCCGCCTACACCGCTCCGGCCCCCGGACAGTGGGGCACGGCGCGCCGCAACTCGATCACCGGGCCCGATCAGGTGAGCCTCAACAGCTCCCTTGCGCGAACCTTTCGCATCCGCACGTCTTACAACCTCGATGTGCGCGTGGACGCCACCAACGTGCTCAATCACGTTGCGTTTACGGCGTGGAATACTACCGTGAACAGCACTATCTTCGGCCTGCCCGCGGCTGCGAACGCGATGCGCAGCCTGCAGCTGACCGCGAGGTTGAGGTTCTGACCATGAGCCGGCTCCGCTTCTGTCTGCTATCGACCCTGGTCGCCACGCTGCTCGGGGCGAGATGCGTATCCGCGCAGCAGATCGGCACCAATGCGTCGCCAGATCAGAACGGGGCTTTCTCGCTCTCGGTAAATTCGCAGCTGGTGATTGAAACGGTCGTGGTCAAGGACAAGAAGGGTAACTTCATTCCCGGCCTCACTGCGAAAGATTTCACGGTAACCGAGGACGGCGAGGCGCAGACTATCCGAATCTTCGAGCACCAGGCGCTCTCGACCGCGAGTGAGGCGCTGCCTGTCACCCCGCGCAACGATGAGCAGATCACCATCTACAAAAAACTGACTCGGACCCAGATCGCTCCGGAGGATCCGGAACACGCGCAGTACAACGGCCATCGCCTGCTGGTGCTTTATTTCGATATGACGGCGATGCCGTATGACGATCAGCAACGGGCGCTCGCGGCGGCAGAAAAATTTGTGCGCACGCAGATGACCTCGCCCGACATGGTTGCGATCATGCGCTACCAAGGCGGGTCTGTCGACGTAGTGCAGGACTTCACCGCCGACCGCAATCGCCTGCTGAGCATCCTCGACACGCTGGTAGTTGGCGAAGGCCAGGGCTCGGTCGAGTCGATCGACGATGCCAGCAGTGCGGATACCGGCACGGCCTTCGGGCAGGACGACAGCGAGTTCAATATCTTCAACAACGATCGCCAACTCTCCGCGCTGCAGACCGCGGCGAAGATGCTGGGCAGCCTGAGCGAGAAGAAGTCGCTCATCTACTTCGCCAGCGGCATGCGCCTCAGCGGGCTGGACAATCTGGCGCAGCTGCACGCCACCGTGGACGCGGCGATACGCGCGGGTGTTTCCTTCTGGGCTGTCGATGCGCGCGGCCTGGTGGCCGAGGCTCCGTTGGGCGACGCGACCCAGGGCTCGGCCGGCAACGTGAACATGTATTCCGGCGCTGCAGCGCAGGCGGTCACGAGCAAGTTTCAGCAGTCGCAGGACACCATGTACTCGCTCTCTGCGGATACCGGCGGAAAGGCGCTTTTCGATAACAACGACCTAACGCGGGGCATCGTGCAGGCGCAGCACGCCATCGACGACTACTACATCCTTGGCTACTACACCACGGACACCGCGCAGAACGGGCGCTTCCGGCATGTAAGGATTGCAATGGCATCCTCGCTCGATGCCAGCCTCGACTACCGCCAGGGCTACTACGCGAACAAGACCTTCAACCGCTTCACCGACGCCGACAAGGAGCGCCAGCTCGAAGAGGCGCTCATGCTGGGCGATCCTATCACCGATCTCACCATCGCCATGGAGCTCGACTACTTCCAGCTCAATCGTGCGGAATACTTCGTGCCCATCATCGTCAAAATTCCCGGCCGCGAACTGGCGCTGGCGAAACGCTTCGGCGCGGAGCACACGCTCATCGATTTCGTCTGCGAGGTCAAGGATGAGGTAACCGGCATGACCATGAGCAATGTTCGCGACTATGTGAACATCAAGCTGAGCGACGCGACCGCGGCCGAGCTTGCGCACCGGCCAGTCGAATACGACTCCGGCTTTACGCTGTTCCCCGGCCGCTACACCGTTAAGTTCCTCGCGCGCGACGACGAAACCGGACGCATCGGCACCTTCCAGACATCCTTTATCATCCCTGACCTGAATAAAGTGGTGAAACGCGTTCCCATCAGCTCCGTGGTGCTGGCGAGCCAGCGCGTCGCCCTCAATGACGCGCTTTACAACACGGCCCACGGCAAGGAAGAGGCGAAGAACGATGCGGCTAATCCGCTAGTTACGAACGGACAGAAGCTCATTCCGAGCGTTACCCGCGTCTTCAATCGCGACCACCAGATGTATGTGTACCTGCAGGCCTATCAACACCCGGCGCCGCCCGCTTCAGGATCGAGCGCGACCGGTGCTTCGCCGGTTGCGGCTGAACATCCGTTCTTTGCGTACGTCAGCCTCTACCGTAATCAAAAGTTGGCGATGGAAACCGCGCCGATCGCAGTTATGCCGCAGCCAGGCACCCGCCTCGGCATTGTTCCCCTCAGCTTTCAGGTAAGCCTGGGAAACCTCGAAGCCGGAAGCTATCAATGCCAGATTAGCGTTCTCGATCCCGCGGGCAACCGCGCAGCTTTCTGGCAAGGAACCATCATGGTTCTACAGTAAGCTGAGGATGGATACGAATTGCAACTGCGATGTTCGAGTAGCCCGGAAGTGATCCTGAGTAATGCCTTAAGTCGATTTTCAGCTGTTTCGTGGCGCCGAAACTGAACTTACCGAAAACCGCTTCACCGGAACTTCCGTCAGGAGGCTGGCTTTTCAGCGATTGGGATTACTTCCTGTTTGCCGACTATCCGACCGGAGCCATGAAAGTGCGATAGCAGTCGAGTGGATGACGGCGCCACCCTGTTTTCGTCAAATTAGAACTCATTGCCTTGGGCAGTGCTGTTCTGCTCAACGTAAACCTCAGTCAGTCTCGTTCGCTTCATGTTGACATCCGACCCTAGTAGGTGCATGCTTAGGTCGGATGCCTTCCCAAAATAATCCTGATGACCGCATCGCCCTCTTGCAGGGTACGCTCGACCTGCTCATTCTCAAAACCCTTGTGCTGGGACAGCGCCACGGCCAGGGAATAGCGCGCTCCATACAGCGCCAGTCAGAAGAAGTTTTCTTCGTGGACCACGGCTCGCTCTATCTCGCCCTGCAGCGCCTTGAAGACAAGAAATGGATCAGCGCCAAGTGGGGTATCAGTGACAACAACCGTAAAGCGCGCTTTTATTCGTTGACATCGAAAGGTCGCCAACAGCTCGTAGAAAAGACCAGTGAATGGCAGCGGCTGACGAGAGCGATGGGACTGATTCTGGATGGAGGATCGAGCGGCGAGGAGGTTTAGTCATGTTTAGACGCAGGCGAAGCGCAGACGATTTTGCCGAGGAGATCAAATCACATCTCGAACTCGAAGCCGATCAGCTGCAGAGCGAAGGCTTGAGCGAAGACGAAGCGCACCGCAGAGCACGAGTCGAATTCGGCAACGTGCAGACAACCTATGAGCGCTTCTATCTCAGATGCCGCGTCGTATGGTTCGACAATTTACTGCGGGATATCAACTTCGCAATTCGCCAGCTGGTAAGAAATCCAGGCTTTGCCGTGGTCGCTATTCTCGTGCTGGCTCTCGGCATCGGCGCCAGCGTTGCTATCTTTGCATTTGTCGATGCGGCTCTGCTGGAACCGCTGCCGTATGCGCACCCCAGTCGACTCATGTCAGTAAGCGAAAGCAATGTTGAATCGCCGCGCTGGCCCCTTTCATATCCGGACTTCCTCGACTGGCAAGCGCAGAACAAATCATTTACTTCGCTTGATGTGTACTCATGGAGCGGCTTTCTTCTGCGCTCTGGCTCTGGCGCGGAGCCCGTTCAAGCTATGCGCGTAAGCGGTGGCTTTTTTCAGACGCTCGGCGTGCATCCCATGCTGGGCCGCGACTTCAATCCAGGAGAGGACCGGCTTGGCGGCCCGAACGTAGTGATCCTGAGCTATGGAGCCTGGCTCCATCGGTTTGGCTCGCGGTCCGATGTGATCGGGCAGACAGTCGACCTTGACAACCAGGCCTACACGATCATCGGTGTAATGCCGCGGTCGTTTTCCTTCGCTCCCGGTGGAAATGCGGAGTTCTGGACTCCCATCAACGTACTGAGCCCTCACGAGCATTCACGCACTTTCTATAACTTCCTCGGAATAGGCAGACTCCGCGACGGCATCACACCGCAATCGGCGCAGTCCGAAATGACTGGCATCGCAAAACAGCTCCAGCGACAGTATGGCATTATCGGTCATGACCTGAGCGCCAATGTCGGTCCGCTGTCAGAGATGATTGTTGGTGATGTACGACCCATACTGCTGACGCTGCTCGGCGGAGCCGGCCTGTTGTTGCTGATCGCATGCGTTAACGTGGGCAGTCTTGTTCTCGTTCGCTCAGAGAATCGCAGGCGCGAGATTGCCGTGCGCGGCGCGCTCGGCGCAACGCCTGCGCGGCTGGTGAAGCAATTTGTAACCGAAGGTCTCTTGCTTGCCGCGTTTGGCAGCGGAGCAGGCATCATCGTTGCCGCTGCTTTAATGAGGCTTCTCGCTCGACTTATTCCCAAAGACATGGCGTCGAATATGCCTTTCCTCGACGGTGTTGGACTGAACTCGCACACAGTAGCATTCGCTGCCGCGGTCGCCATGTTGGCCGCGTTGCTGCTCACGATCACGCCGGTATTGCGGCTTTCGTTCCAGAGAGTACGCGACGGATTGTCCTATGGAGATCGCGCTGCAGCCAGCCAGGTCTGGCGCAGGCTGGGAGCGAACCTCGTCGTGATTGAACTGGCAATCGCCGTGGTTCTGCTTGCTGGCGCAGGGCTGTTAGGGCGCAGCTTTTATCGCCTGCTGCACGTACCGCTGGGATTTGAACCGAGCCACCTGGTAGCTGTAGATGTCGCCGTGCCCCACACAGCTTATGAAACAAGCGCGCAGATTATCGAGTTGTATCGTGAAGCTGTGCGGCGTGCCACAAGCTTGCCGGGAGTTGAATCGGCAGGAATTACCAGCAAGCTTCCCGCCCAATGCGATTGTAATACCGATGGAATCAGAATTGTGGGAAGGCCATATCATGGCGAACATAACGAAGTGGATGAGCGTCACATAAGCGCGAATTATTTGCCCACGCTCAAGGCGACCTTGATAAGGGGCCGACTCTTCACGGAGGCTGACGACCCGGCGAGGCCCGGAGTGGCTCTGATCAATCAGACGCTTGCACGAAAATACTTCCCCGGTCAGGACCCCATCGGCCAGAGCATCGCCAATGATGAGGGCGGACGTCCTTCCGTCTGGCAGATTGTCGGCGTTGTCGACGACGTTCGCGAAGGTTCGCTTGACGCCGACATTGCACCTACAGAGTACTTTCCTATGAACCAAATAGGCGAACACTCCTTCGCTCTGGTTGTGCGTACATCGCAGGGAGGGAGCACACTTCTGCCTGAGTTGGTGAGTACGCTGCATCAGATAAACTCGAACCTGGGCGTGTCTAATGAGGTAACCATGATCGAAAAGATTGACGCCACGCAGGTCGCCCTGCTGCACCGCTTCTCTGCGTGGCTGGTCGGCGGATTCGCAGCCATGGCACTCATCCTCGCCATCGTCGGGCTGTATGGAGTCATCGCTTATTCCGTAAGCCGGCGAACGCGCGAGATTGGTGTGCGCATGGCTCTAGGGGCACAACGCAGCTCAGTCTATAGACTCGTCATGCAACAGGCAGGATGGCTGACCGCGGCCGGGTTGACCATCGGACTCATCTGCTCAGTAGGTACATCGATGCTCATCCGCAGCCTGCTTTTCAGAGTCCAGGCATGGGACGCAGTCACTCTCGTCAGTGTGTCATTGGTGCTCGGGCTGGCATCGATGGCGGCAATCTTCCTGCCCGCTCGCCGCGCTGCGTCGGTAAATCCGGTGGAAGCCCTTCGCGCCGAATAACCTGCATCCTGGCCGTGGTTTTGATTGCTGACAAATCGCACGAGCGGGTTTCGATCCATTGACAGGCGCCTTCTTGGGTTGCGGGAGGATTACCGGCAAAGAGGAAGTAACCCAAATTGTGGGGTTGGGGAAGGATTGGCGACAATCCGCTCAGCATGGCCCCTAAGAGCTGCGGCCCGCGATGAAGCAGCTACAGACCTCTGCTCAGGAGCCTAATCATGCGCCAGAACGACGATAGGCATATCAAGCGTTCCCAGCCGACTGCTGACTACATCACTTACGCCCAGCCGCAAACGATAACGGCCGGGCTTTAGATTGAGCTGCTGAGTAAACAAGACGCCACTTTTCAAAACGGCCTGATACTGCGCCGCATCGAGGTCGAGGTTGAGCAAGGCGGATGACTGTGACGGAGCATCGGGTTGATTCGACGGTTTATCCGGTGTTTCTCTGAACGCAATTAGCCCGACAGCGATCTGACCGCGACGGTGGCCGTCGGCAGCAGTGATCAGGCCGAGATTTGCCGGGTCGAGAACCGAGTGCACCATCACGCTTCCGCCGGGACGATCGGGCAGGTCCACCTTGGCGCTCAAGAGCAGCAAAGTGGACTCAGGCGATTCGGCCTGAAGGGCGGCATCGAGCTGCTGTATAGGATTGAGTGGCTGCGGATTGTCAGGATAGGCAAAGTAGCCACGGCGATAGGAGAGGGTATCGCCATTTTGACTAAGCTCGACGCGGATGCTTCGAAACTGTTTGTTCCATTTTTTATTCTGCGGCTGATAGGCCAGCGTGTAGTAATTGCCGCTATCGTCCAGGTTACGCCGCATGGCACCAGCGAGGTCATTCGTCCCAAAGATGGCCTGTCCTCCAGTCTGGTTAGCGATGTCATTCATTGCGGACTTGAGGATCCCTCGACCAAAGTAATCAAAGCCGTACGGAGGGCATTTTGGCGGAGCCATGACCTGTGCCACTTCCGTGTAAAGCCCTAGGACGCTAGTGGGATACACGGCGATCCGAGCATCCGCAAGCACATTTGTCAACCGAAACGCGTCCACAGGAAGTGTTTGGCCGAGACAATTTTGCGTTGTGTTCAGCGCAATCGGAAAGCTCTCAGAAACCCAAAACAGGTTTTTTCGGCCTCCATATTTGCTCATTGTGTGCGCGAGTTGATTGAGTGCCGCAATCGTCGAGTGGGTCCGCAGATCGAGGTCGGTGTCTTGCGTTTGAACATTGCCGTCCATTGCCGTTTGCCCACCACGCGTACTCTCCCTATCAAATTCTTTTGCGGTAGCTTTGTCTTGCTTGACCTCTTCTATTGATGGCATTTGTCCCAGATTGACGGGCTTTAGCATCTTCGCCGCGGCAGTGAGCAGCTCAGGGCTGCCTGTGAAGCTCTGGATCATCTGGAGTCTGTCAGTGAGCGTAAACAACGAGATGGGACGCCCGGGTGGAAGCGCGCCGAGAAACTTGAGCATCTGTTCGCGCGCGGTGAGCTGTTCTGTAGTTGAGGTGTTGAGCAGGTCTAAGAGAAGAACGCTAACGGCGTTGACGCTGCCCGATGTGTTGGTGTTAGAGAATGCGAGACTAGAGGCAGGCCTGGCAACCGGCACGCTGGGGTTGTAGACATGGGCGTTGAAGTAGTCGATCTGTTGCGGCTTGCCGTCTTCGAAGACGTGGAACTCATTCTGGGTGAGGCCGCGAACGACATTCCCGGCACTGTCGCGGACGGTGACATCGACGTAGACAAGGCGGCTGGTGACCCGAATTGTGCCAACCTCTCGCTTGGCCGACTGTGCAGCGGCCAACACGGGCACTAGCACTGCGGCAGTTACCAGCGCGGTTCGAAGCATGGTTCTCACGAAAGCCCGACTAAGGCTTAGACGATTGAATGAAAAGAATAGACCCTTCTGAGTGGGTATTTGACACCAGTACGCGCGAGCGTGGAAGCGGATTGAACCAGAGAGCTTCGTCGCCCTTTGCAGTTGATTTGCGCACCATAGACAGGCGTCTTTACTGGCCCAGGCAGATGTGAAGATCTTGCGGGGACACGATCGCTACCGCAGAGGAACCCAAACACTGAGAATTGTCGCATTTTCAGGGATTGTAGCCTTTTGAGCGGGAATTGGCTGTGTCACCGCCCACCCTGACATTACTGAGTAGTAATGGACGGATGGACGACATGGAGGGATGGGCGACGATCCGCTCAAAATCAGCAGATACGTTGATGACGTTGCAGGTGCGCTTATTTCGGACCTCTGCGATCGTGAGCGCGTCGCAAGGAAAGCGCATTTGGTCAAATGTGGTTTCGTGGGGGTGTGGAGTTTTTGTCTACTGAGTCTCTTCAAATCCGGGCAGCATGCGGACTTCTGACCCGAACTTGTGGTACTCGCCGAAGGTCACGTCGTTGATCATGGTTTCGAAATAGCCGTACAAGTTGAAAACCATGCCCCACTCGTTGATTTCGCGCTCCGCCGGGGACAGATATAGGTCTTGCCGCCCAGTTCCTCCGGACCGTACTCGACCATGACTTGCGACCGGATGAGGGGCACGTCTGGGTCTCGTTCCTCGTCGAGATCTGCATTGATCACGATCCGCATGATGGCCCCGGTGTCGGGGTTCACCGCGAATTCGCCGTAGGTGTCGGCCTTGTTTCGGTAGAAAGTGGTGCCGTCACCTTCGGGAAGGCAGCAATAGGTGATCTCGGGCGCGAAATTCGTGCTGGCAGCTTTGTAGGAAAACACCGCCAGATCTCCGTACTTGCCGCGCTCCCAGCGCTTCCAGATGAGTGCGCTTGGATTGGTCGCGCCGGCCGTCAGCACATAGGCAAGAATGGGACCGAATGTGCCCTGTATTTCCAGATCGCGTGCTCGCACCCCGCGGACGACGGGGCGCTTGCCGAGTTTCTTCTTTTTCTCAACCGCCTCGTGCCCGTTTCGATAGAGAACTGTAGCGTGCTCCGAGGTGGCAAAGTGGAGAGTCTGGTCCTGGTGGGGCATCTTCCAGGTTTCGTTGTCGCGTTCCGGAGGCTCTTCGAAGCGCACCGTGTCTCTGAAGGCATAGAAGTCGGGCAATTTGGGAATGGCATTCTGCAGGTAGTCGAATGTTCGCCGCAGAATGGCTTGCTGCTCCTCCACCGGAGGCGGCAGGCGATTCACAATTTCGTCGGCCGGGGGCGCGAGCGCAATCGACAGATCAGCATCCGCCGTCAGCGCCTGGCGTTCCCGTTCGCCGTGGATCACGCTCAACAGCGCATCGAGCCGCAGCGTGCTAAGCCGCTCGGTTAGTTCGAGATTCTCCAGCTTTCGCAGCAGGTCGTTCTGCGAATGCACCAGTTCTTCAAGCTGCGCGACGGTGTCCTTTCCTATCCCAGGCCGAGGATTGTCGAAATACACAGGCTCGTTGTAGTAGCCCGTGGGAGCGCGGACCGTCGGGGCGTTTGTCGATACCGATCAGCGAATCCATGGAGGTCACTGCACTGCCGCAGCGGCCAGCGATATCGGATTATCTTCAGGTTCAACGCTCGCTTCGCAGAAACTGATTCCAGCGGCATCCTGAACTGTGTAACGTCCTCTCGCAATCGCCGATACGCTCTTCAAGTCCGAGAGAGAGAGTTTGATATCCGAGTAAGCTGGACCATCGTGCAACAACCGGATGGCTTCGGCAACTACGAGGGTCGCTGCGGTGACGCCAACGAACGGGACAGCGATGGACTTGCCCGCGAGCTGGGCGCGACCGCAAATGTCGTCGCCTAGTTCTTCGTAAGCAGGATTCTTCTGCGCGATGCGTTCTAGCTCTTTCCTCTGTGTCTCCTCCTCCTCCGGGCTGCGGTCAGGCCATAGCTCCTCCGCAGCTCTCGGGTTCGGCAAAGTATGAAAACTGACTGTCTCAAAGTTATGCTTTGTCCCCCCAAGTCCGCTTTCCATGACGCGTGTGAAGTCGGCGCCCGGCAGCATCCGCCGCGCAGGATTTGAGTCGAAGCCGCAGAATGCCAGGGGCGGCTCGACCTGAGGGACAAACCTCCGGCGCCGGAAATTGGAATCAAAAGGCCGCTCTAGGAGCCGCGTGCGGAATCCGCGCGCCTCCAGCCATCTGTTGCACACCCTGGTCTTGAGATGGCCTTCGTCATCCGGGGTGAAGATCAGGCCGGTCTCAAAGTTCTCGGCCTCCACCTTATCGAAGTCATTGAGGTAAAACTCAACAGCCTGCGGTTCTACGTACGGCAATGCCGCGAGGCTCCATAGATACGCATTTCCAAGATGTCCTAGACCGAGCACCCATAGCTCTCGCGGCAGAACTTCGACTTGTGGCCCTTGCGCACCGGGGTAAATATGCGGCAGGTCCGGGCGCCAGAGTGAAAGGCCCGTAGTTCGCCGCGTAGCGGCGATGTTCAGCTCCGCGAACCAAAGGAAGACCTCAGAGAGAGCGATCGCACCTGCCAGAACGCCAGCCAGGGCACAGTATGGCCGCTCCGCGAGCCGGCCAGAGGTTGCCGCGGGTCCGACCTGAGCAATCCAACCATCGAAGGTGACGCGAAGCGCGCCAGGCTGTGACGGCACGTCCCCAAACAGAAGAACCTTTCCCGTAACCTCGGAGCCGTTAGCGAGCTGTAGATTCTCCGGCCCGACGAGTTCGGCCAACGCTGCGGCAAAGGAGCACTGGATCAGAGGAGTTAGTACCGTGTTTGCCCCGACGGCCTCGTCCAAGACCACCCTAACCGCACCTGGAAAGCACCTAATCGCGATACTTGCCGCGGTTAAGACGGCCACCTGCAGCGTCCGAGATTGGCCGATGTCCGGGCCGCACCGAAGCGTAACCGCAAACTGCTCGCGCTTGGCCAGGGCCTCGCCTACGGATACCTCATCGCTGTCAAGCAGCAGCTTCGAAATCCGCGAAAGTTTCATCCCGTGTCTATTCATATCCACCTTCACCAAAGGGTCAACCTCACCGGCCGTCGTCCTTCTGCTCGGGCATAGCTGCGCCACTCAAAGTTGCCGAGATACTCGTACACACCGGCGGAATCAAGCGTCCACCAGGGAGTATTCGCAAAGCGTGGAACGATCAGGCCAATGTGGCCCTGCAACGGGATCATTGGATTACGCTGATCGATCGGGCTCTGGTGGATGTAGCTGTCGGGATGCGTGTGAACGTCGGCGAGAACACGAAGCCCTCGCTTCCTGCAGAGCTCCCAGAGCGCCGCGTGCCCAACGGCGTGAAACGCGATGGCGCCACCTTCATAGGCGTTGGGATCGAGATCGTCGTAGCAGACGAAGGAGGTCACCCGGTTAGCATCACTGTCCTGGGGAGCCAGCAAAAATGCTCCGCTTTCGTTGCGGCCTCGCCCCCGCCGTCGCAGGTCGAGGATTAGGCGCCTCCAGAGCCAGAGCGTCACCGTCACGCGGGTTCCTGCAGATTTAGAGGCCAAGGTAATCTGCAGAGTTCAGCAAGGATTGGATCTCTTCGAGGTAATCGACGATTGTGTGGGTACTGTCCCAGATAAGGCTCGGCTGTTCGGTGACCCACTTGGGATGACCGGCAGCGGCTAGGCGGTCATAGGGGTGGTAAAAGGCACGGCCACCCTCCCAGTCCGTTCGGAACACTTTGGCACAGCGACTATCCTTCTTTCCTTTGGGACGCTTGTCATGTGCGAGGCTAGCCCCCGTGCTGGGGTTCCAAAAAGTCCCTGTGGGGGACACGGCCTTATAGCCTTCGAGGTCCAGTTGCACATAAAAACGGTCCGGAGCTTCCGTTCGTGGCGCCGCCTGAACCCAGAGAATCCGTAAAGGCCACTCAGGCTGCTCGGGCAGAACATCCGTGCCGGCAAGACCCCAATATCCTTTCAGGGCGCCGGCACGGAATTCAGCAGAGGTAAGGTCGGCTTCGAACAATCGCTGATCGGGCTTATCCATCGGGCTACCCCTGCGGAGTGATCTCCTTCACGAGTTTGAAGCAAATTGTGCACACCGGCGGCTCGACCAGCTCCCCGAGATGCTCGCTCGGCCGCGGCTGTGTTGTGGTATCGCAGATCTGCAGGACGTACTCGGCTCCTGATGCGGGATCGAGCTTGAACTTCTTCCGCGCCCACTGAGTAACAACGGCTATGGTCGTTGCCGGAGAGAAGCGGTGGCGCTTGGTGGCCCCATTGAAGTGGACCTCCACGGCCACCCGGCGGCACTTATGCACATGCAAGTGGCGATGGCGATGCAGCTCCAAGGCCTCGATCGTCAGCGAGAAATCGACGGGGACATGTGCGTCTTCGCCATCCTCGACTTCGGCCGGCTCGTCCAGCGCCTCCTCCCATTCGCTAACAAAGACCAGCAACTCCTCCTGGCCTTCGGTTATGACTTCCGCCCGCACGAGGACGTCCCGGAGGACTTCATGCGGGCCCGCTACAGCTACCTTGGGCTTCGCGCCTTGGCTGTGGATGAATAGTTCGATTGCTTCACCGGCCATCTGCCTTCTCCTTGGAGCGCCCCGCGTCAGTTACTTGCATCTGCCGGCGTGAGGTGCCATTATTGGTGTCTGCATGGGCAACGCCATTAAAAGCCGATTCTGCCCTGGCAGTCCGGTAGTCGCGGAAGGATCATGCCTCATGTTGTCCATACAGACAACAGCATATCAGAAACCAAAGCCCTGTCAATAGGAGGTGCAAATGGCCCAGCCCGCATTCGGGTTGCTGCTTCAACGTCTGCGCGAGGAACGTCGTCTCTCCCTGCGCGAATTCGGGCAGCTTGCCGACATCGATCATGCCTACATTTACCGTTTAGAAAGCGGAGAGAAAGAATCACCCTCGGAAGAGGCTCTGACCAAACTGATCCGAGCTCTGAAAGCCGCTAAGAGAGAAGCAGAAATGCTTCGCTACCTCGCCGAGTATCCCCAGGTCGATCCGGGACTCATTGAATACACACTCGCCGACCCCACCATTACGATCGAAGAATTCAGTGCCGCCGCCAGCATGGCCTTTCGCGGGACGGGAAGACCGGAATATCCCAAGTTGATTGAACGAATCCGCAGGATTTTGAAGGATGAAAATGGCAATGGATGAATTTCAAGCTGTTCTCAAGGCACGGGAACTGGTACGGAAGGCGAATCCTACATCCATTCCTGTGCCCGTCGAACTGTACGCCCAAGAGGTAGGAGCGATCATTCGGGCAGAGACGGATCTTGGCCCGGACGAGGCAGGATGTTGTTTCGAGAGCAAGGGCAAGCGCTTCATCTGCACCAACGCCAACGACAGTCCGGAGCGGCAGAGATTTACGGCCTGCCATGAAGTCGCGCACCTCCGGCTCGGGTTGCCCTCACAACATGCAGGCTTACCGTGGTGGAGCTACGCAAAGAGGCCGCTCGCGGAAATTCTGTGCGATGTCTTTGCGGCAGAGCTGCTACTACCCTACGACTTATTCCATCCTGAGGCCGAGAGATCGAGCATCGGCCTCTCCTCCATCGACGATCTGGCTGGACGGTTCCAGGCATCTGTAACGGCGACAGGCTCCCGATATGCAGCGGTGGTCGTCGCACCCGTGGCATTTGTACTCTCCGAGCAGGGCAAGGTGAGGTATGCATCAAGATCGAAGCCTTTGCGGGAAGCTCCGGCCTGGGTTCCGCCCCGCTTGGACCTGCCCGCCGGCTCCCTGTCCAAGAAGGTACGTGAGGGAACGTCCAACGAGAGCCATGATGCTGTGGACGCGGATATCTGGTTCAACGAGTGGGAACGAGGCGGGACACTCTTAGAAGAGGTTCGCCATCTTGCCCAGTGGGACCAGACTTTGACGCTCCTTTGGTTTGAGGATGGAGAAGTGCCAGGCCTAAAGGTCCGCGACGATCGGGGTCAGGTCTATGAGGAGGAAGAAAACGAGGACGACGCTCTGTTGAAAGAACTCGATGGTCAGTTGCGCTGGCCAACAAAGCGTCGGCGCGGCTAACTCTAATTATGATGGTCTACAGCAAATTAGACGGATTAATGCCTGAACAAAGCCTCGCGATATGATCCAGTGGACACCGTAGCTCGTAGCCGCTTTCGTCGTCGGTAATGGGAAGTCAGCCAGTGTCATGGAATCGTGCGACGGATCGGGATCGAAGATTGCCGCGCCATGGGCGTTTGCGAGGACTTATTCCGTCGTTCTTTTGGAGAGAAGCTCTTTGGAGTCCAGCCATGCACCCAAATCCATCGGTTGAGCGAACGCTGATAACTTCAAAAGGTTAGAGTACCGATTCATCAGATCGGCTTTGCTTGGATTAACAACCACTGTCCGTCCGCGCTCGCAGCCGGTATGGAGCAGGGTCCAGGCAGCGCTATCTGCGGGAGGGAGGCTGTAGCCGATGACGGTCACTTCATCCGCATTCCTTAGTGCATCCAGCGCCGTCCTCCAGAGCCGAGTGAAGATTCGGCTCCGTCGGTTTTCTCCGCCATACTCTTTCAAGAAACTCGGATGCAACATAATCTGGTATTCATCTGGGGGGCGCCTTGGAAGAGACGCATCTACGTTGTAGATGCCCAACCCTTGCAGTAAGAGAGGATCAAGAGCAATTTCAGTTTCGAGCGGTGCCGCAGAAAGTGCTTCGCGCGCGATCGCACCTCCGCCCTCAACGCTGAGGTCAAAGGTCGGAGAGAAGACGGGCTTGGCGTACCAACCCACAGCCCCGTGCAAATGCAGAATCTTGACCTTCGAGGGCGGGAATGTGACGGGAGTTGTATCGTAATTGTCCTGCTGAAAGACTAAATCTGTTCCGTAGCCGTCCGAGAACGTCCATTTCCCCAGCTCAAGGAACACTCGCTCAACGGTTGAATCGTAGTTAAAGGTGATGACGATATCGCCGGGATCAAGAAGCGCGCCGAATCGTTTCAGGTTTTTCCAACGATCGGAACTGTAGTCCTTCATGTCGTTGTAGTTTCTCTGTAGAAAAAAGTCCTCCACCGCCCACAACAACTTGCTTCGTGCATCTCGGTACTCCCCAACTTCAGCAGCAAACGAGTCGTGGTGCGCTACTGCCTCATTGACTTCGCTCACCCCCCTCTTGGCTGCTCGGAGCATGGAGATTTGGCTCTCTGAGATCAACCCTTCCGCCAGATCGAGAACGGTAAAAATCTGTTCGATGTTCCCATTCCAATAAGCCTGACGTAGCAATGGGTTGGAATTGTTCGCAAACCAGTCTTTGAGCTTCGGCCAGTGGGTCTGGTAATCAAACCTGTTGACGCAGGGTCCGCAGTTCTGAATATGTTCGTCGATGGCCTTGAAAAGGGCGCCGCCAAGCGGGTAAATCGGATACGACGCCCCAGCTCCGAGCACGTAAGCCCGCATCACTCACCTCCATTTCTGCTGCCGACTTGACCGGAAATCGTAGACCTTAAATATTGCTTCCTGAATTACGATAAAGTTTCAAGGCAACTCTAGACTGCTGCCCTCGGCTGCTGGCTTCCGGCGCGACGTGCAGCTAAAGTTGACCCGATGTTGGCCCTTCGGCAGGATTGAATTGCGGGGCTGGGGAAGCACTAGTCTTTCCCTCGACGTGTACGCATGCTTCAGATTGTGCGGGCAAGTACTCATCCACCTGTTCTTGTCCTTCAAATTGTGAATAGGTCCTGGGAAACGCCGTTTGCTCCAGCAAAACGCTGGCCAGGACCGCAGCGTCTCGGTTTATGCCAAATCGCCAAACCGCTCATCGACACCGATTACTACCCTTAAGTCGGCCAGCGTCCATCGAATTGCCGACGTACGAATTTCGCTTAATGACAATCTAGGCCAACGTGCCAACGCACGCATTGAAGGCGTAGCTGTCGGCCTAGAACCACGTGTGTGAAGAAATGAGGTTCCTAGTTTACGTTGTCTCCGCTCGCGATCTCTGTTCAAAGGCTCCTGATCGTTTCGATAGCTTTGTTAAGTTGGGTATCCTCGCCATGTAATGTGGCGTCGAAAGACCAATCGGCGTACACATTGGGCTCGATTCCCTTCCCTTCAATCCTGACCCCATTCCAGCTTTCGTAAGCTGCGATGGGCATGACAAGCCGGTAATCGTGGCCGATCTTGAAGGCGGAGCGGGACACGAGACGCCCTGGAGTTTTCGTGCCAATGATCGTCCCAAGCCTGTTCTCCTGGGCGAATTGTGCGAGCATTTCGGCTGCACTCGTCGAATGCTCGTTTACCAGTATGCCGACTCGACCATGGAACGGTTGACGGCCAAGTCCTTCCGTCTCGAGGACGACCGATTTCTTGTTAAGGAACTTGAGTGCCAAAATGGGAATCTCCCATTTGCTGTGGGGGATGCGATTGAGACGTGGAAGTGTCTCTTTGCGATACCCGCGATCGGCTGTCTTGCGATCGACGCTGAAACCGATAGGCGTTGGCATCGGAGCAAGATAACTCATGATGCGGAGCCCTCCAATGCCGCCGCCTGGGTTGCCTCTGAGGTCAATAAGTAGACGTTGCGCGCCCGCCAGAGCGGTTCTAAAAAGCTGAGAGACGCGGTTGGCGAAATCAATGCCGATTAGTCCCGGGAAAAGGCTCACAGTCATAATGCCGATGTTGCTCGGCCCCATCTTGGCAGTGACGCTCGCGGGCTCTGAGTATGGATTGCTACGGTACTTGGGCTTTTTCGTCGTTAGATCAACCTGGAAGTCGTGATGTGTTCCCGCACGATCGATGGTCACTGCGGTCTTTGCGTTCATCGGAAAAGTCGGCGCCGAAGTGGTGTCCAGTTCCTTTCCATTGATCGCGATCAAAATATCTCCGGGCCGGATCGTAGCTCGTTCCGCCACGCCTCCGGGAAGTACATCTTGAAACACCCACTTCTCCGTACTGTTTCCGATGAGCACCCGCCGGAAGCTGGCGTTTATGCTGTTTCGAGCGGTGATCTTTGTGGTTGGTGAGAGCAGGCCGAAATGACCCCCATTTGTCAATTGGCCAAGCATCTGCGCAACTGCAGCCTCGAACGCCGCTCTGTCCGGCGCGTCAACGATTTGTGTGCGGTTTGCGGTTGCGATCGCATTCCAATCTCGGCCGCCAAAAGAAGGATCGTAATACTTGGTCTGCACGAGAGTGATGATCTTGTCGAAAAGCTGCTTGCGCTGATTCATTGTCAAATTCATCGATTTTCTGTTCCCTCTTTGTCGGTGTCATGGATGGTTCCGTTGGGTTCTCCAACCAGCTCGAAGCTCGCCCAGTAGTACGGAGGCAAGTGTTTTGCTAGCAAATCTAGCTGTGCCTGACGCAGGGCGTCGGCCTTGGGTTCCTGTTCACTGAGGTAGTGATAGAAGTCGGTCATCAAAAGCTCGCTGGAATGGTCTTCAAGCTCCCACAGTGTGGAAACAACACTGTCCGCGCCAGCCTCGATAAATGCATTCACAAGGTTTGCGACGCCAGTCTCACTCACTGGTCCAACTCCAGTGTTGCAAGCGGAGAGCGTTACGAGAGAAGCATTGAGATGAAGGTTCCGAATCTCTCGGACTTGGAGAAGTCCATCGTCTGGGCCGTTCGGTTCCGGCGCAAAGACAAGTGCGGAGCGGTCGGGATAATCGTTGTCGACGTACCCATGCAGCGCCAGGTGCAGGACGTTGTAGTTCGCGAGTGGAAGATCCTTGAAGTGTGTTTCTGTCGCGTCCGAACCGAGGAGCAACGTCGCTGGATGTGGAAGGTCAGAGGCGATCGTTTCTACTTCGCGCTCGCTTTCAGGAAGGGCTATAAATTGGTCTCGCTCTGGGCCGGTAATTCCGCGAAGAATAGGGCCTTTTGTCCGCTTCGCCTTGATCCATGCGGCGACGCCCACGTAAGGCAAGGGGAGCTGCTGTGCCTTGGCCCGTCGCGCGGTCAGAATGCCCAACACTGTGCTCGACGGTGCGACGCTAATTGTGTGTGTAGCGAGCAGATATCGTCCGTCTTGGCGGAGGGCGTCGAACGGAAGAAGATGCAGCTCGCCATCCGGGACAATGATGAGCTTGGGATTTGCCTGAAGTTCTCTGATCGGAGAGAGAATCGTGTCATAAAGGCGCGCTGCCAAAGCGTCGTCGCTGCGTTGGTTGCGAAGCTCGTTTCGGTACGTCGTTGCATCTGTTTCGATGTCGCGGCGATCCGGTAAAGAATAGACATGAACGCCGGACCTTGTGATCGCTAGAGCGAACGAATGGGGCGTCGAGAGTACATACTCGACAAGAAGCTCGTCATCATTCAGGGTGCGTTGAAGTGCGGCAAGTGAGATGGGCCGTGTTGCGGTGATGCCTTCCAAGGAATCTGTGTCAATATTCAATTCTGTGGCATAAATCTGCTGCATTAGGTGAGCGCGCTTCTGAGCATCATCAGTATCTATGAGGGAGAGGTTTAGTGCCGATAGGCGCTGTTCGTCCTTACTGGGTAGGTGTGGCTCTACGGAATCATGGTGGAGAAGCGCTTGCGCCTCTACCCGTCCACGGGCTTCTTCCAAGACTTGCAGCGCGCCAGCGTAATCCTTCTGCTGTGCCAAGGATGCGAAGTGACCCGAGTAGACTTCGCTCAGCTCGTCCAGCAAGATCCGTTCGACATTTCTGGTTGGCACATGCGCAAGCATCGCGTCGATAAGAACCGAACTCTTTTGATAGAGGGCATCTGCCTCTTCGCGCTGGCCGAGTTTCTGTTTAATCTCTGCTTTGATCGCAAGGTTGCGTGGAACAAAGTAGAGTTCGTCCGGGATTTGCTTGTTTGCATCGATGGCCTTGTCGATGGCCTCCAATGCTTCTTTGAGTTGACTTTCCTGCTCGTAGGTTCGCGCGAGGTCGCCGCCAACCTCAGTAATTCCACGCCAGTAATCGAGCTCGGTTGCATCCTTCATCGCCAGAGCATAATCAGCGGTTGCGCCGGAGAGATTACCCATATCTTCGTATATGTGCCCGCGAGCCGTGAACAATTGATAGTAGTGGGCGATCAGTGTTGGATTAGGAATCCGAGCAATTGCTGTGTTCGCGAGCGCAAGGGCTTCCTGTGTTCGATGCAGGCCGCGGAGCGCGTCGATCTTGTAAGTGATCGCAATGGATGGATAGGCGACAGCGGGATTTTTGCGCGCTGTGTTGATGGCGTCATCAAGCGAGATGAGAGCTTCTTGGTAGCGGTGTAGCTCGTCAAGGCCTGCGCCGTAGACGCTTGCGTACCGGACGTGCGCGGCATCGTCGTGAAAGAGCTTGGCAACTTCCCACGCTGCGATGACTTGTCGCTTTGCTGTGGAGAGGTCGCCCAAAATGAAAGCGGCAATTCCTTGCTCACCCGTCGCGCGAGATGCCAGCAAAAAACGTCCCTGTTGTTTTGCAAGAGTCGCCACGTCAGCCCATGTTGAGCGCGCCATTCCAGCGTCATAGTTGACCTCGATCATTCCGCGGATCGTGAGTATACGAAGCCGCGTCTCAGGATCTTGTGCTGCTGGTTTGGCCAGGTCCTGAGTAAGCTCGAAAATCACACCCGGAAGGCTGCCCGACTCCGCGTGAGGAATGATTTGGCTGACATGTGCATACAGGGCTCTTGAGCCATCACCCTGGTCTGCGAAAAGGACTTCTGCCTGTTTGTAAATTGGCTCTGCGAGAATCCATTGATTGTTCCATGCGAGTTGATCGGCCTTGTCCAGAAGCCTTTGAGCTTCGCCGGAGCGGCGATGTTGAATGTGTCTGTAATAGATCGCAGCGATTGCCGCAGCGATGCCAGCAGACAAAAATAGAGTGAGCGCAAACCAGCCAATCCGACGCAGCTTCATAGTGGGGGAGGATTCTCATCGGTGGAAATGAGCGTTCAGATGCGGGACGTACTAGCATCTACATTTCAATATTGATTGTAGGACAATCGGCGATTTGAGGCGAGCGCTCCGCATCTGTCAGACCTGGCGCGTTTCCATGAATAGCAGGTGAGGCCATCAACTGGAGGTTTTCTGAGGAAATTATTCAGAAACGTGGGCGCGCGGACGATACACAAGACTAGCTGCGCGCCCATTGGGTCATGAACCCAATGGCCAGATCATTTTTGAAAGTTCTCAAGATGCCGTTTTCTGTGAAACTCCGGCTGGCACTTGTTCGCGATGCCGATTTTCCGATCGGCCATAGCATAAGGTATAGATGATGGACCATAGAAATGTGTCATTCTTCTTGGAACGAATAAAGGGGGTTCCGCGATGTTTGGTATTTGCCGGTCTGCCTACCGACAGCTTCGCCGTTCGCCCGGCTTCGCCATCACCGCGACGCTGATCCTTGCCATCGGCATCGGCGTCACCACGGCCATGTACAGCGTGTTGTATGCCGTGATTCTGCAGCCTCTGCCGTTCGTGCAGCCGGACCGGCTCGTCGCCATCTCTGCCAAGCCGTGGGACTGGGTTTCGTTTCCCACCATTCAGGATTGGCAGCAGCGCAGCCATGCCTTTCGCTCCATGGCCGCGGTGACCAACTGGTCACCGCGCATCGAGTCCTCCGACGGCGCCGGGCGTGCGAATGCGATTCTTGTGTCGCAGAATTTCTTATCGACGATAGGCGCGAGCCTCGCTCTCGGCCATAACTTTACGCAGACCGGGCATGTCGCCGATTGCTTCAATGAAGCCATTGTGAGCGATGCCTACTGGCAGCGCATGGGCGGCGGCACCTCGCTGGCCGGCCGTATGCTTCGGCTTGATCACCAGACCTACGCCATCATCGGCGTCCTCGCCGCAAGCTCGGCATTCGAGGGGGCGAACGAACTCGATGAACCCTCCATCTTCACTCCCATCGGATGCGATCCTGCCATCCAGGCCGAGAACCGCGGCTCATCTTCTTTCCGGGCCATCGGGCGCCTGCAGCCAGGCGTGTCGCTGCGCGAGGCAACCGCGGAGATCGCGGCCGCGCAAGTCCAACTCGCGCGTGATTACCCCAGGTACTATCCCTCGGGAATCAGCCCAATCCTCACGCCCCTGGCCGACTACATGTCGGGCAGCGGCACGCGCGCGGCGCTCTTCGCCACCATGGCAGCCTGCGGTATGCTGCTGCTCATCTCCTGCTCGAATCTGGCCAACCTGCTACTGGCGCGGAACACCCGCCGCCGCGCGGAGTTCGCGCTTCGCGTTACGCTGGGCGCTACGGCCCGGCACCTACTCTCGCAGATGCTGGCTGAGAACCTGGCGGTGTCCGTAGCCGGAGCAGCAATTGGTATCGTGTTCTCGGCTGTTTTGGTGCGCTTGGCCAGCCATGTGACGGTCGTGCACCTGGCGCGGCTCGCCGAGGCCCGGCTGAACCTTCCCGTCCTGGCATTTACCGCATTCGTAACCGTAGTGGTTGCAGTGCTGCTCACTTTGCTGCCCGCGTCGCGCGGCCTGCGGCCCGATCTGCTTGCCGATCTTAGCTCCGGCTCCGCTCGCTGCAGCTCCGCATCAGGTGGTATGCGCAGCGCCGGCCGCCTACTCGTCGCCTTGCAACTGGCTATGGCGCTAGTGCTGGTTGCGAGCGCCGGATGGATGGTTTCCTCTGTCTTGCTCCTGCTGCACCAGCCACTCGGTTTCGAGCCCGATCATCTGCTGATCGCCAGCACGGACCTACGCGGCCCGGTGCCGAGCGCAACCATCGAGCCCGCGAAGACCCTAGCTGTGCTCCACCAGGCATTGGATGACCTGCGCGCTCTCCCCGGCGTTAGCGAAGTGGCCGCGGCCAACGACAAGCCGCTCGGCGGCCGGGTCAATCGATACGGCTTCTGTTCCGATCTGCACCCCGATGCCTGCAATCACCCCAACCTCGAAGCTCCCGACGTTTTTCTGGTCACGCCCGGCTATTTCCACACCGTTGGTCAAGAGCTGATGCGAGGGAGAGCCTTCAACGGTGCCGATGACGGCCGGAACCATGTTGCAATCGTGAATCGCGCTCTCGCGGCGCAGCAGTGGCCGGGCAAGAATCCCATCGGCCATCGCATCTATTCGGGCGATCTTCATGCATGGGCGACTGTGGTGGGCGAAGTGAGCGATGTGCACAGCTACTCGCTGGATCGTGAGGCAGTGCCCAATCTCTATCTCCCCGAAGCCGACGCACCCGACACCTCCATGACCATCATGGTTCGGACCGAGGGCGATCCAAACCTGATGGATGAGACCGTGGGCCGCATCCTGCGCCGCGATTCCGGCGTCAGTGTTCGTTATGTGGAGAGCATGCCCGAGCTGATGGCCCACCAGGTGGCGCTGCGCCGTTTTTCGATGTGGGTGGCTACCGCCTTCGGTTTTCTGGCTCTCGGTCTCGCGATTCTCGGCACCTACGGACTGATCGCCTACGAGGTCTCGATCCGCGAGCGCGAAATCGGGATACGTCTCGCTCTCGGCTCCTCCCGCCCGGCCATCGTTGGCTTGCTGCTTCGACAGGAGTCGCGCTGGATTCTCGCGGGGATGGCCACCGGCCTCCTCGGCGCAGTCGCCGCTGGCTTTCTGCTGCGCGCGGAGTTCTATCACACGGGTGCCGCGTCGCTTCCCGTCCTTACGGGGTCGCTGCTTCTCCTCGCGCTTCCTGCGCTTGCGGCGGTTGCCATTCCCGGCCGCCGCGCCAGCCTTCTCGATCCTGCCGTAACCCTGCGTCGAGAATAGATTCCGGTGAGGCAAGCAATCGAAGGTTCCGGTTGCAGAGGCCGAGGCATGGCTTGGAGTGGTCGTGGGCTGGCGGCCGTAGCGGAGTGCGGTGAGGATTCAGTCTTGGGTAAAGTCCAGTTCTCTGCTCCGATGGTGTTCCGGTTTGCTGATGAAGCCGCGGCTGTGGGGATGCTTTAGAGGCTCTGGGTCTACGGCGAGCATGATGAGCCGGCGCATGTTGGCCGCGCGAGACGCTTGAAAAACGGAACTCAGCTCATCCGTGAGCTGTTCTTTCGTGATTCCGTCCCATTGCAACCAAATGTCGTTTTCGCGCCCGAGCTCCGTAGTGAATTCACGTAAGACCAGCTCGTTGCCGGCGAGAAACGGTTGAATCTTTGCCAGCTCGCCGAGGTAGTATGCAGACCGATCTGTCCATTCGTCGAGATCGTAGCCCTTCAGGTGATTTTCGCTGGAGAGCTTATCGAATACCCGGTCCAAAGCCTTTTCAATCTCCCACACCGGCGCTCCTGGCCGTGTCAAGCGTTCCGGCATGTTTACCTCGCGGAGCTTTCCTGCCCACTCGTAAACGTCCTGGAAGACGTGACTGTGGATGCGTTGCAGGTGTTCCGTAGTGAATGCTCCAATACTCGGCCGGACGTTCAACTCCGCAAGCCGGATGGCTGAAAAATCAGCCTCGGCGCTGGCGAGCTGGCGAGCATCTCTGATGTCCAGCTTGTTCTTCCAAACATCGGTGCCGGGCACTTTGAAATCGCTGATGTCGATCATGGTCGCGTCTCCTTGGTGGAGTAGAACTCTTGTGTCTGAGCGAGAACCTCTTCAAACGTCAGCTCTCCTGTCACCCAATTGGCAAGGAGAGCCGTTGCAATAGGCGAAGGTGTCCCGCCACTGATCCGAACCGATGCAAAGGCGTTGTGTACCGCTTTTTCGCGGGTTAGCAAGTCAATTGACGTTAGACTCATAAGAGCTCCTGACTGCCAGGCACGGTGCGGCTTGTGGTGGATGAAGGGTTATGACGAAGAACCAAAGCTGGCTGGCTGTGATCTGGCTGTTGGTATGGGGTACTGCCGTTGCTTCGCAGCGAGTACGCGAGTGGTGGGTAGTATTCTTCACCGGGGCTCTTTTGCTCGCTTTGACCTGGATGGTTCGCCGGTTGCCAGTAGCCGATCAGCTTTCCCTGAAACCGGTGGGCGGTAAAATTCTCCTTCTTGCGGCCTCGGCGGGTGGCGCCCTGTTCCTCCTCTTTTATGCCCACCTTCACAGCAAATCGCTGTCGGTTGAGGGACACGTCAATGCGTCGCTGATTGTATGGTCTGTGCTGATCGCGCCTGTAACGGAGGAGCTCGTTTTCCGGGGACTTATCTACAGCTGCCTCCAGAGCTGCGCGGCCCGGCTGCGAGGCGGGAGAATTCTGGAATTGATGGGCGTCCTCTTGATCGCGGTCATTTTCGGCGTTCTGCATCACAGATCCTCCGTCTTCCTTGCGATGACCATCGCTGCAGGCGTTCTGTACGGCCTGTTGCGATGGCGATTTCACAGCGTCCAGCCGTCGATTGTCTGTCATGTTTCGTACAACGCTCTAGCGTTGTTGCTGCTGGCGCGATAGGCCGGCAAGGGCCTTCTGCACTCGCGCATAGTAGCCGTTATCGATGCCTGTCTCCGAATTTCCGGTGTTGTACCGTGAGAGCGCGTGCTCCAATGCGATTTGTCCCTCACCGTGGCGGTGCGCTTCTATGGCGTAGTCCTCCTGAAGAATCTCCCACCCAACACGAATGTTTGTGCAAGGGTCTAGGAGCGATGTCGGCTCGATGCGCCGGCGCTGGGCTTCTGCTGTGCTGACCTGCATGAGCCCGATGTCGGTGAAAACGTCGTAGCTGGCAAGATACGTCACCCAGGCCCACGCTTCGGTGTTGTCTTTCGGCTGTCGAGCGAGTCTTAGTGACCCTGGGCGCATGTGCCAACGGCGCAAGAGCGTCTTCGGAAAGTCGATCTGAACTGCGTTCGGATTGCCTGCTGATTCAGTCTGTACGACGCCGGCCAAGGTGGACATTGGCACCTCGGGGAGACACCGGTCGCGGAGCGCTGCCAGGTTTATGCGCTGTTGGGCGATCGCGCTGCTGCTGATTGCAATGAATAGCCAGAGGTAACCCAGTTTCATCGGTTCTCTGCCTCGTAGAGTGGAATGGCCCAAAGATCCGCCCAGCTTTGTGCGGCCTCATGCTGGATTGCGGGAATGTTCGTTCCCCTGGCCCAATACACGTTGCGGGGAGCGAGGAGATAATCAGGCTGCTGCGCCAGGCTTTGCAGAGCTGGCCATGCAAGGAGCTGCTCGTAGCACATCAACACGGCCGCGTGCTCCTCGCGGACTTTGAAAACGCCGGAGTTGCGCAAGAGGAGCGGAAAGCCGCTCTCACCGTCGCCAATCTTCCACATGCTGATCGGAACAGGCACGCGTTGAACATAAGCAAAATGCTCCTCTGTCGGCCATCCGCGAACAGCTAGGAGATTTCGATAAGCATCCCGCGTATACGGGATGGGTGCGGTCGTTCCAAAAACAATCGTGGTTCGCTGCGCGGCGAGCTGGTCGAGGAACGGTTTCCACTCACGATCAATAAACGGCGAGTACGCAAGAATCGTTGATTCCGGGAAGAAGACGATACTGTTGGGATGTGCCAGCGAAACTCTCTCGATGAACTTCTGCTGTTCATAGAGCCGAGAGTTGAGAGCTGCAAGTTGCTCAGTGCTGCCGCCGTCTTTCGCATTCGCCAAGTCTGTGACGGGGGCTCCGAAGGATGTATTCACTGGCACAATGGCCGGGTCGCGAGCGGGCTCATGAGCGAACAGATGCGCAACAAGGGAAGCTACTGCGAGAAGGCCGAGAGTGTAAGGCAAAGAGAACCATCTGCGGGCCGCTATGAGGAAACACGGGGCGAGAAGCCCAACCCACGCGGTTGCGGGAAACCATCGGCCGGCTGCGATCAAAGGATAGCCGACCGTGACGAGACTCAGCGGGGGAGAGGCGAGAACGACAAGCGCGCCCAGGGCCGACAGTTCTGGCGCGCGTCGATTGAAAAAGAGAGTCCACGGCAAAGTTCCAAGTAGAGCGAACAGAAACCAAAGGCCATAGGCGATGACGCGGGGCGCGTTAGTCCCGAAAAATGTATGAGCGCCGGGTACGACCGTCCAAGTTGCCGCTAGATAGTAAAACGCGACAGCAAGCGTTTGAGCGCGGGTTCTTGCCTGAATGTAGACAAATGGCATCAGGAGTGGAAGCCAACTGAGAGCCATATATCCACTCCAACCGAGTCCGCCAATCAAGAGCGCCAGTGAGGAAAGCAGCAACAGACGCTTAGGGAGCCGCGTTCTGGACGATGACGGGCTTGAGCCAACTGCGTATAGACGCGACCGGTACTGGTCCAAAATAGCGGGAGTCAAAACTTCGGGCGCTATAGTTTGAGACGACCCAGAGTTGACCGGCAGGGACTCTGTAGCTGCCGTAGGCATAAGGGTGTAGATCCTTTCCGAAAGGGTCTCTTGTGTTGGGTTTGGAGTTCAGGATGATTACGCCATTGACGGCCACTCCATTGGGGGTAGTCGTCACGGTATCCCCCGGCCACGCGGAGACCGGTTTAATGAGCGCCTCTTCGCCATCTGGGCAGTTCCCCACGTAACTCTTGCGATAATTCGGGTTGTTTGCGAAACCTGGCCACTTCTGGTCGGGACAGAACAGGATGTAGTAGCCGGCCTGTTTTTTCCGGGGTACGCTCGTGGCTTCGTAAATCCCGCGAGGGATTGACGGTGTGAGGTTGAATACCAGGCCGGCGAATTGGCAAAGGGAAGCGAGGGCGACACAACTCACGCCCACGTAGACGGAGAAGCGAGCGACGTAGTTAGAGCGGAACCCAAGCATTGGTTGAAGCCTCCAGAAAGTCCGGCTGCCGTGTTGAGGCGCCGTTGGCGCGAAGCGTGCTTTGGTGGACTGGTTTTTCGCTTTTCGGCGCCGCGGCGGTCCGTGCGCCGGTCTCGATGCGATGAACTTGAAAGACTTGAAATTCGTGAATGCTTCCCTCGGTAGAGTTCTTCTCGGTCGGACTGCGGCGAATATATTGAGCTAGAACCCAGATGTTGTCGCCTTTGTCAAAACTTTCTGCGAGCAGCTTCGTGTCGCCGGCAAACTGGAGCTGGATGAATTGGCGGTGTGTCTGAACCTTGCCTTTGCTGTCGTATTCCCAATCTTGCGCAAGCCGGGCGCGCAGGTAATTACCGGGTCCGACGTATTCGGGTTTGGAGGTCAGCGTGCCGGCGAGCTCGCATCTATTCGCTATTACGTGGTGCATAGAAACTCTCCTGCATGGCTTCGGTCGCGAGGGCGACTGGATCAAGCGTGATCCGCTGTTTGTAGCCGCGCACTGTTGCTCTCGTTATTTCTTGCGCCGCAGTCGGGAAAACTGGCTTCGGTAGCTGCGTGCGCTTCAGAAACGTGTCACTGAGGAAAAAGAGAGATTGTTCGCCGAAGATCGGCGCGAGGCCGTTCAGAAAAATGATGACTTCCCCTGGTTCTACGATCTTGCCGTTGGGGTCGTTGTTCTCCTTTTTCGCCGGTTTCATGCGCCGAACTTCATCAGGGGTGATGAGTGGTCGCTGTACCAGCTCGACGCTGCGGAAAACATGCTTCAGGTAAAAATCCGTTCGCTGGCCTGAGTAATTGGTCGTTTCGCGTTCAACGGTTTGAATTCCGCTCATCTCAGAAATCAACTTGCATGTATTCACATCGTCGGATTGAAAGGCGATCTTGATGAAGCAATTGTTTGCAATGCTCTGGTTCGGACCGTAAATTTCGATAAGCTGTGAAAGGCTCTGAATGACGAGATACGGTTTGATCTTGTAGCCCGCCATCGTGGAAAGAGCCGTAGCAATGTTCGGCATCTGTTTAAGCTCCGCAAACTCATCAAGCATGAGCAGAAGGTGATGGCGATTAGCGTCCTTCTCTGCTAGGAGCTGGTTAAATATCAGGTCAATGAAGAGCCTTACCAAAGGGCGAAGCTGATTGCGATCGCGTGGCGTGGGAGGCACCTTGAAGTACAGGCTCATCGGTTTCTCGCCGTAGACGAGATCGCGGATCCGGAAGTCCGATCGGCGGATGGTCTTCTGCACAATCGGGTCGTCATAGATCGCCATTGGCGTCACAATGCTCGATTGAACGCTTGACCCCTCGCGATCGGCCCGATTGAGTTGTCTCTGTACTGCCTTGGAAACGTAGGGATGAGTGGCAGTGGCACGGCCGAGCATGTCCTTCCATCCGCGTGCGGGCGCACTCTTGCCGCCTGGATCGTGGATGCTGTCTTGCATCTGTGTGAGAACATCCACAATGTCTTTGCCCGGTGACGAGTAAAGGGCCAGAACATCAGAAAGTGTTACTTCGCGCTCGCGGATCGAGACGGCGGAAGGTGTATCCAAGATGAAGAATGCCGGCGGATACCAAATCGGCGGCGGCGTCCTCGAAGTGCTTGTAAAGCGCGTTGTCTTCGCCGTTTCTGATGACGGAATCAGCGATCGCGCGAGCATCAGAGACATCATGATCGGTACTCCACCGAATCTCGTTGAGCGGATTGAAGCAGCAGCTCTGTTCTGGGGCCGCGGGCGCGAACATGAGCACTCGTTGACCGATGCTTTGTCTCCATCCTGCACTTAGATCGTAGTTCTCGCCCTTGATGTCGAGAATGAATGCGCTCTCGCGCCATTGGAGTAGCGTGGGGATGATGCACGAGACGCCTTTACCGCTGCGAGTGGGTGCGAACAGCAAAACTGGTTCGGGGCCGGCGTGCAACAAAAAATGAAGATGCTTCGTGACGGGTTCACGCCACGCTCCCACATATACGCCGTCTGTAGCTGTGAGTAGACCGGTTTCCCTAATTGCCTTCTCATCGGCCCATTCTGCCGAACCGTGGAGATTTTCTAGGTTCTCTGTGCTGTTGCGGTCACGAATCAGCGAAACAAACCAATAGGCCAGACCCGCTGCAACTAAACCACCTACGCATGTAATTCCAAAACCTATCCAGAGGTCCGTGCGAGCTTCCTTTGTGATATGCGGACTCGCCGCAAAGCGAATCCAGAGCTTCAGAGCTTCGAAGGGCGGAAAGATCCCTGTTCCCCGAAGCGTTAAGACCGGCTCACCTAGCTCGACCGGATTATTTAGCTTGATGGCAATCCATTCGGTCGCTGCGCCTGCGACAGAGACCAACGCAAGCACCGCTGCAAAAACAGCCTTGAGATTCCAACCACCCTGCCAGCGCGGTCGCCTTGGAAGGACGTACCCTGCGGGTGTTGTCCCTGGTCGTAGCATTAAAGTCCCTCTTCCATCTTCCAGTAGTGAAAGGTACACTCCAATATTGCATAAATGGTCAAGTGGGGTCTATGCGGAAGAAAGTGGGGTACGGCGCTCGGCCGCCGTTGACGAATGCGGCTGAGGAGGAACGCCGCGGGCGCCTGCGCCCTGGAGGACGACGGGCTATCAACACAGCCGTACCGGGATACGGTGGACGAGCTTCTTTGACGGGCACGGCTCGGAGACTTTTGCGCCTGGCTAAGCAAGTGAGTCGGGCGGCCGGGCCGAAGCGCTCCAACCGGACGAGCAGCGATTTCAGCAGTAGGCAATTCAAGAGGCGCGCAATTGTCAATGTCCGCTATGCCAACTCCAAAGTCGGCGGCGGGTGGAAAGCGCACGGCAGGTACGTCGAGCGAGAAAGCGCGGCGGGAGGTTCGGGACACCAGAACGAAGACCGTCTCGGCATGGCGGAAGAACGATCGTTGGACGAGCTAGCGGCGGAGTGGCAAACGGAAGGCGATGAGCGGCTTTTCAAAATCATCATCTCTCCCGAAGATGGAGAGAAGGCGAACTTCCGGGAGACGGCGGAACAAATGATCGAGACCCTTGAGGAACAGGTAGGCTCGCGCGTTCAGTGGGCAGGCATCGTCCACCGGAACACAGATCATCCGCACGCCCATCTCATCGTCAGGGGCGTGAAGCAATGCGGTTCGCCGCTCACCATCCCTCGCAGCGTAGTGAAGAGCCATCTCCGAGAGGCCGTGCAGGAGTCCCTGACGAAGCAGTTGGGATTTAGAACGATCGATGATGTGAGAAGAGAGAGACAAGCGGAGACGACGGCTTATCGCGTCACATCGATTGATCGGGCGTTGGCGAGGACGTTTGGGCCGCAACGAGGGCATCTCGTCGACGTGACGCCAGAAGACGAGCTGCAGCAGCGGCGACTTCAGACCTTGGAAAAAATGGGTTTAGCAAATCGTGCGAACGGACAATGGCAGCTCAAGACGGATTTTCAGAAGCAACTTCAGCAAATGAAGGATCTTCAGGACCGTGCGCGGACGCTGTTTCAAAGCGGTGTTGCGATAAGCGATCCTCACGCGCCCATGGAATACCTTGAACGTTCGCGCAGGCTTATCGGCCGCGTATTGCTTACCAGCGAGGACGAGAAGAGCGGACAACTTCAAACTGCATTCGAGACCATAGACGGAAGAATCGTTATCGCCAAGCATGACAGCACACTCCGCGGTGCATGGGTACGCGGCGACCTCAAGCCAGGTAATATCGTTTCGATTGATTCGCTTAAGAGAGACCCTAATCGCCTGTATGCCGCGAGCGTTGGGGAGGAGAAAACGCTTCTGAGTGATGAAAAAGCCCTGGACAGCCTGGCGCGCCGTATCCGCAACATGTCACTCGTGATTACAGAGAGCGATAAAGGCTGGATGGGACAGCTCACGAAGGCCCTCAGAGAGCGGCAACGGGAGCAGGAAGCGCAGCTTTAGCAGCACGCTCCTCAAACCAGCGTTCAGCTCTGTCCTGCGTGCGGGCAATGCAATGGCCCACCCTCATTCGCAGCCCTCGGATGAAGCAGGAAGATGAGTTAGATGCGCAATCGGCGAAAAGATCCGGACTCATGTGGCCTCTCCCTCATCCGGTTCTATCCCCAATTTTTCCGGCGTGTATGAATCTTCCCTCCGTCGCCGCTGGAACTCCTTCACGGCTGCGATGTTTAGATTTTGATACACATCCATCCCTCGCAGACGAGCGGTGTCCTTGAGCTCCTCAGGGACGTGGGGAAGGGCCGAGACGACGTACTTGATGAACGCATCGTTTAGCGCCAAGTGAAGCTGAGCGATTGTATTTAGACTCTGGAACCTTCGCTCGATGTGCTCGGCTAAGCGATCAACCAGCGTGTAAATCATCTCCTGCTGGTCGTCGCGGTGACTCTTCACGGCCGCCAACAGATAGCTGAGCGTATCGCTATTACTCTTCAACTCCATCCTCTGGCGCAACTGTCGAAACTGTTCTTCTTCCGCGGCCGTGAGGCGAACTGTGAACGATCGGCTTTTTTGCGACTTCCTGGGCCTCATGGAGCACAGTCTACCCCGAAAATGTGGCCGGTTCAAAAACTATTTGGCAGAGTCATATATGAACCGCTTCAATTGGTCTTGGTTTCAGTCGATTACAAAATAAACAGAGGGTAAATTAACCGGTTCTTTATGTTCCACTACCACACTGCACATTCAGACGAGCTGCTTCCAGCAGCTCTCCGCTGGCGCCGCCCACGGCGCAAAAAGGGCGGCCATAAGCCGCCGTTCGGGGAGACCGCCTCGATAGCGCTTCATAGCTCTTAGCAGCACTTCGTAGCACGGACACGCTTTGACCCACAAATATCGCCGGTAATACTGCGGCTACTGTTGAAATGTATCGGTTTTGTCATTGTTGAGTGGTATATTTCAATAATGCTTGTAGCATTTGAGCGCCCATGTGCTAGCAGCTGCCATGACTGACGTATCGGGAAAGCCCATGAAGCCAAAAATGATTCTCGATATCCAGGAGCAGTACAAGGCTCTCCGGGAAATCGGTATCGGAAGCTCAAAGAGCGCAGCAATTGAGAAAATGGCCGGCGGTCTGGAGAACGCCATCAGCCTCGGCTTTCTAAAGCGCGAAGTTTGGGAAGCATTTAGAGAGGTCGGCTATGAAGGAAGCTACGCCTACTTCACGAGAAAACTCGATCGTTTAGGAATCACTCGTCGACAGATCGGCGCGCGGCCCCGAACCTCCCGCGCTGCGCTCGGAAAAGAAGCCACTCGCTCGTCAATAGTCACGACCGCCGCGGCGGGGGCGGCTCCCCAGTCCGGGGACGAACTCGAAGCTCAGCGGTTGCGCCTGGAGGAAGCCCGTCGCAGAGGTGACCTCTACCGTCAACCGGAACCACAATCCAAAAAGAAATTTGACTTCAACCCGGAGAGCTAATGGCTACGACAAAAGCAGAATCGACGATAGAGAAGAAGCCCCCCATGCCAAAAACCCTCAAGCGTGTGGTTTTTACGATGGGTGGCAAAGGCGGTACGGGAAAGACAACGGTGATCAGTGGCATCGCAGAGTACCTGAATCACGCCGGCATTGCGCCGGAATTGATCGATCTTGACTGGGAGAACAAGGGGCGCGGGTCCTTGCAATCGTTCTTTCCCTCCTCCACGAAAGTAGATATTCGCGTTCCCACGGCTTATGACATTTTGCTCAACCGTGCTTTCGCGACGCAGACGGATGTTGTGCTCGCTGACCTGGGCGCTGGATCAGGCGCGCGAATGTACGAGTGGTTCGATAGTGTATACGCGCATGCTCACAAACTCGGTCTACCGCTGCGATTCACCGCCGTTGGTGTTGTCGACGATGATCCGGCGAGCCGGCAGAGCGTACTTGAATGGGCAAATCACATGCAAGATCGGGTGCAATATCTCGTCGTCCTCAACCGTCGTCGTTCACACGAGCTCCTGCCACCGTGGGGCGGTCCTGACGTAGAGAAGTTCACCGAGGCTTTCTGCCCAATTGTGATCGAACTCGACAATCGCGATGGTGAGATTGAGCAGCTCATGCGCGAGCACAAACGCACTTTGTCGAGTGTCGTTGCAGAAGGCATGACTGATGGATCGCTGAACGCTCCCGCCACATACATTCGTATCTTTGGCTACCGTGAAACTCTGTTTCAACAGCTCGCGAAAGCTGACTCGGTGATACTGCCATGAGCTCACCCTTGTTTCCGCAATCACCCACGCCGAACGACGGCGACGCATTCAGCAAGACTGAATGGCTTCAAGATGTGGCGTCGCTGATCGAACCTGAAGCGAGACAGCGCTTTTTGTTGCGAGTGGCGACCTTTCAACAAGTGAATCCGCGGGATCCGCTCTTCGCGACTCTAGACGCAATGGGCCTACTGACCCTGGCTTTTCAGAGGGTGCCAGCTCACATTGCCAAGAGCGTTGAAGAAGCGCGCTCAATCCAAAACAATGTGACTGCTTCGGTCGAAGCATCACAACAAACCGCGGCCGAAATCCGACAAATGCTCGCAGACGCGCATTCAATACTGGAGCAACTGAGGGATGAGATCCAACGACAAGGCGAGACAACGATACAAACGACGCGGCAAGCATTGGAAGATATGCGCGTGGAAGTGTCGGCGAGCATGTCCGCTGAGACGGTCGTCCGAACCTACGAAGAGGCGACTCGTCAACGCTTCGCCGAAGTGATCGATGGAACCGTACAGCCCGGAATCACGAAAGCTACAACGCTGATTACAAGCCGACTCGAAACCTGGGCAAATGGTGTCCTCGATCAGCAACTCGGCAGAATGAGCAGTGCTGTCACGGCAACTCTCACGAGTGTAACGCGTGATTTTCGGGTTCGACTTTATGGGGCTTGGTCTGGTTTACTGTGGGCAATGTTGGGCGGCGGCGTCATTGCAGGCTTGGCGCTGTTCATGGCTGGGTACTATTTAGGGAAGCACTGAGGTTATGTGAAAGGAGGCGCCAAGTGTTCTGGCTGTTCTACCTCATCGGTCTGATTGTGTTCGGATCACTGGCGCTGGTCGTACGGGTCCTCAAATTTCTCGCGTCTGTCCTCCGGCGTTCGCGCGTGCCGTACACAGTTCAGGTAAGGCGATAAAACCTCCCTGCGCTAGCGCAGAAAAAGGGCTGGCGCACCTGGCTGTTTCCGCTGGCCGATGTCCTCGGTGTGGCAGCGATTGTATTTGCGCTATCCACGATACTGCTTCATCGTGGATAGTAGGCTTGTTCGGAATGCATATGGAAGCGACAAAAGAACGCATACCAGGAACCACGCTGACGCCCGAACAGGAGCGTGTGTTCCGCACGATGGCCGCCCGATATGTCTGGTGGAAAGAACCGGATAAAGCGTTGAAGTACCCTCAGCAGATTGCTGCCCAGGTCATGAATCTTGGCGAATGGGACGACGTGCAAATCTTCGCGACTGCTGTCGGTGACGATTACCTTCGGTCTGTGTTGAAAAATGCGGAAGCTGGTCAGTTCAACGAGCGGTCGTGGTCGTACTGGCACTACAGATTGCATCACGCAAGCGTCGGGACCGTGCCGCCCTTGCCGGAAAGAAAGCTGGCGTGAGCCGTTTTCAGCCTCGATTCGACATGCTGCCGGCGTCGCAGAGGGCTCTGTGGCCTTCGCTCGCCGGCGCCCCAAGCCTGGGCATGGTCCTCTATGGCGGGACGGCTATCGCGCTTCGGCTCGGTCACCGTTCGTCCGTCGATTTCGATTTCTTTAGAAGCGACGATCTGCCGAGTCGTGACCTACTCACTGAAACCTTTCCTTTCTTGGCTCAGGCGAAGATCCTTCAGGACGAGAAAAACAGCCTGACTGTCTTGGCTTCGCCTCCCGGATCGAACAACGATACGGTCAAACTGCAATTTTTCGGCGGGATCACTATCGGCCGCGTGGGGACCCCCCAGCTCACCAACGATGGGGTGGTCGAAGTGGCATCCTTGGACGACCTGATGAGCACAAAGGTCAAGGTTGTCATGCAGCGAGTCGTCGCGAAGGATTATCAGGATATTGCTGCTCTGATTCACGCGGGCGTTAGTCTGCCGCGCGGGCTCGCCGCAGCCCGGTTGATGTACGGGCCGGCCTTTCAACCGAGCGAGAGCCTGAAGGCCCTCACGTATTTTCATGGCGGGGATCTGGAGGAAGTCTCCCAGCTCGATCGGGAAACTCTTGTAGCGGCTGTACAGGGAGTGCGGGAGCTCCCAGAAGTGCGGCTCGCGGATAGGGAACTGAGTGCGACTATTCGTCAGCGCGCCAGGCAATGGGAGCTGTGACCGCGGGAGACCGTTCTAATCGATTACCTGGCCGAAATGACCATGCCTACTCTGCTCAATGCGAACCGTACGGCCTTTCCTTTTAAGGGAAAAATCGCCACCATACCGTCGAAATAGCGTTTCGCAGCACTCTATAGCACTTTGGAGGACGAGTGGGCAGGGTCATGACCTGGAGAATTGGGCCATCTTTGAACCATTCGAGCTTCAGGTAATAGCAGACGTCGATTTCGCGCGAGGTGAGTTAGGGTACTTAACGAGGAATCAGTTCGAATTGTTGGATGGCAATCTTTGAACCCAAAGTCGACCGTTCCGTGTCCGGAAAAAACAAAACTGTAATCTCATTGAACTGATGAATCTTTGCAGGGGACGGGACTCGAAAAGTGATTGTTTCCGCTTCCGGTGAGAATTCAGCTGATGGATGGGCAGGTCCACTTGAGAGAATCGGCTTTTCGCCTAAGTAAAGCGACGGTTTGCCGTGAGCGGTTGAGTCCGTAACTACTATCCCTAAAGCGATCCGTCCCGGTCGCTGATCACGATTTTGAATGGTGACCTGTATTTGGACGCAATTCGACAGATCAATCGAAGGACTGAGGGTTTGGTGAGCCTCCATGACCAGGGGGAGCAGATCGTTGGTGTGGACACTGACCGCCGTGGGATCCCCATGAGCCACGTGCGCTCTTGCGCCGGGCCACTTGTTCGGCACCTGGAAATACCAGTACGGGCCGTCGAACGGAATAATCAGCGGCTTGGCCAGTCGCCTATTGAGGGATGTGGTCCTACTCAGGACAGGCGGAACGATGTCCTTCTTTCGAGCAACGGGCCACAGGATGATACTTTCGTATACCGAATCCCTTTCTATGCTCTGTGAATTCTTGTCAGTGGCATGAACCTCAACGGACCTGTCCATCTGGCGAGGCGAGACATCAACAGCGTACGCGAACGATGAACTGCGCATCCTCGGCAATATTAAAGTGGTGACAAGAATGGCAAGGGATGCAGCAGCGAGCTTCCAGGCAGAGGCGGCTCGGGTCTTGCTATTATGCTTCGATGCCGGCGCGAGCTGCCAAACGAGAGCAAAGACTGCAATTGCTAGCAGGGTACTCGCGGTAAGGACTGATCGGCTTCTGATCGCAAAAATCGAACCGTAGAGGCAAAATGCAATGGCCAGTGCATGCCAGCTCCACGGTTCGGAGCGCAGCGATGCGGCGAAGAGCTGCATCGGGGCCTCCAAGTCTCCTGACTTTGTGGCGACAGGCGGAAGGATGACAGTCTTCAGAGACAACGCCAGCGTCCCGGCCGCTACCGCTGAAATCCAGGTGGCTCCAATCGAGTGGTGCTGCATAAGCAGGACAATTGGAGGCATCCAAACCCATGCGACCGCAGCGTTCACGATGACCTGGCCGGATTGCAGTGATGAACTTGAGCCGACGAGAGGCCAGAAGGCCCATACGGCCGCTGCGGCCATTGAAACGCTGCCGACTGTGTACAACGCGGCCGCGAGAGGTGGATTGCTCCACGACAGTTTGTGAATCAGCGCTAGATGGCAGAGGATGAGTGATGCAGCCGTGGATGCTAGCGACCCTGCAAAGACCAGCGACCAGACGGGAGCCGCACAATTTGGCTCTGCTGCCGTCCTCATGGGTGAACCATAAGACGCTGGTCTACGCTGCCGTCTTCACGATTTTGTGCTCTGTGTCCGGGAGCGCCACCCAGGTCGAGATCAGCAGCGCGAGGAAACCTGGCAGCCGCAACAGCATGAAAGTCGGATCGGTGATGAAGCTCATAGCGGTCGCGGTGCGCATGTCAATTGAGTGAAAGCCCTGAGGAATAGCGAAAAGGACTGCGCCGAAAACGATATATGCGACCACACTGACCCATAATCCGCGAACAAGCTTCGGGACCTTGTGGCACTTCATCAGCCAGGAATGGAAGAACAGATAAAGCGCCATCCCGGTCCACAGAGGTACCATGACCTGCGCAAAGGCAAAGGCCATCTCGCAAATGGTGGACCATGGCCATGGAAGCGACCAGACTCTGCCGGACAGGCTCGAATGTCTCTCGAATCTTTCAAGATAGAACCACAAGGCCGGGATCGGTACATTCCACAGCACAGCAAAGGCTATGAGGGGCCGCCGCCTAAGAATCTCTTTGAAGAATCCGATTGCAACTGCGGACAACACTTGGCGCCAGTACCAACCCGCGCGACGTCCCGTCCGGAACTGCTCCAGTAGATCGCCTGCCAGAGCCTCACTTTCGGATCTCAGAGTGAGATGTTCCAGTATCCAGGTAGCGACAACTGGTGGGTTCGAGGTCTTCATGTGCGCTCTCCTTCCAAATTTGGCAGTCTCCGCCACAGACTGGTGAGGACCTGTCGGGTTTCACGGACTTCTCCAATTCCTTCTTTGGTAATGCGAAAATATCGTTTAGCCCTTCCACCTCGTTCGGGAGTCGGATCGCCAAGGCTGGATGTAACCAAACCTCTCTTTTCCAAACGCTCCAGCGCCGCATAGACGCTGCCTACCGAAACTTCTCGCCCTCGTCGTTTTTCAAGCTCCTGTGAAATCGGGACACCATACGCGTCATCTCCGAGGCACATGACAGTCAGGATGACCATCAGTTCAAATTCGCCGAGATAGCTTCGCATCCTCATATATTCAATATACGCGAAGAAATTGACTAATCGCAAGATGCCTGGGCCTGCCTGGGAGGAAATCAAGCAGTTTGGCCGGTACCACCTCCCATTTGCATGGTGAAAAAGGCCACCTCTTTGACAAAATCACTTTGTACCGACCTAACCCTGGGTAATTAGGCTTAGGTGAGCGCATCTCTCAGTAATATTGAAATGTATAATTCAACATGGTAGAAATGCCTAACCGGCAATAGCGTGGCTTATCTAGTGGTGAAATGTACGTTGCTTTACCGAGCAATTCCGTCACACCTGAAATCAAGACGCACACATGCCTTCGGAGAAAACAGCAATGACTATCGAAGAAGTTCTAGGCAAGCAATATGGCCCACTCCTCAGTTTGGCTGAGTTGGCGAAGATTCTCGATCGATCTCCCGAGTGCCTCCGCATCAGCCTTAGGTCATCCGGTGAATGGGTGAGCAGAATCAACGCCGCCCGTTTGCGGCTCGGTCGCCGCGTCTATTTTCGTACCTCAGAGATTGCGAACGTACTGGACGCACGGTGACGTTAAAGAGTGTCCTCTGACCTCACAAGCGTTCAATCCATACTCCGGCAACTAGAACGGAGAGATCGACCGTTGCTGGGGATTCACCAATGCAACGAGGGCAATTCCAAACCGAATGGGACTGGGTCCAAAACACCTACCGCGAACCGGCGCGAGCGAAATTCTGCAGCAATTCTCGCGGTGGCGGAAGCTATCTGCGACAAGTGCGCTGTAGACGCGGACGCGCTTGGATTCATGGCAAAGATGCTTGTTCAGACCACTCTCCCTCACCGGGCTCAGCCCGGAAAGCAATACACCCGTACCGATGGCGATGTGACGCTCTCGATCACAGATCTAGGGGGTGCAGGCTTGCCTTATGGCTCCTACCCTCGCCTGATTCTCGTTTGGATGACGACTGAAGCTTTAAGAACTGGCGAACGCAAGCTAGAGCTTGGACGTTCGCTGTCCAGCTTCATGGGGCAACTCGGATTGCAGTGTTCGGGTGGTCAATGGGGAACGATTCCGCGGTTTAGAGGGCAGATGGAACGGCTATTTGGTGCTGCGATCTCTACACGATGGAGACGGGATCAAGAGGGTCAAAGCAACACTAGCGGCTCCAATCTCCTGTTGGCGGACGAATTCGATCTCTGGTGGACGCCGCAAAAGCTAACGCAGGTGCCGCTTGGAAAGTCGAGCGTCACTCTTTCACAGAACTTCTTTGAACAACTGATCGAGGCTCCAGTCCCGCTCGATTTGAGAGCGATCAAAGCTCTGAAGAGATCACCCTTGGCACTCGATCTCTATGCCTGGGCGACCCGGCGCGTCAGCTATTTGAGAAGACCGTTGCGTATTTCATGGGCATCTTTCCAGTTGAGCTTCGGAGCTGACTATGCAGAGACACCGCAAGGAAGATCTCGGTTCCGGGGAAAGGCTATTGAAGCATTACGCAGAGTGAGAGTTGTTTATCCGGAGTTGAAGATCGAGATTCATCGAGATGGAGTTCTTCTGTTTCCATCGATGACTCATATTCCCAAATCACCTTCCCTGTAGGCGTAGGGCGCACCTTTTCCGGCAAGGTGCCGAGGTTCTCGGCCTCTGCGGTATTGGCAGATCTTTCGAGTCTGCGGCTGATATCCACTGCTCGCACCGGACCACTAAAGGCTAGTAACTATAGGATTTGATACAAGGGCATAGAGGAAGCGATGTAAGGTTATGTTCTGCAAGGGTTTTCGACGCTTTGCTACCCCATTTATGCGTTAAAGATACCCCCGTTATGCGTGTGTGCTCGATTTCGGTACCCCGCTTATGCGTGAATCCATACCCTTAATATGCGTGGAAATCTGCCGGGTTCCACAGCTTGCTAGGAAATCGTTTCAGAGAAAAGACTTCCCGCGGAATTGTTCTGGCTCTGAGCGTCAACAGCATCACTCTTCGGTGCTCAGAGGTTAGTTGTTTATGGACAGGCTCGCGGAGCTGAGGGGCGAGGTTATTCTCCTTGCAACGCGTCGATCGGATGGACCGAAGCAGCACGGCGAGCCGGAAGGCCGAGGCCACGAGAGCCAACGCGAAAAGTATTGCCCACAATCCGCGATATTGGAAAATGTATGCTAACCCGTGTGTGGAAACGGCTGAACGGCCTCTGGATTAGGAATGTAAGATCATTCGCTCGACTTTCGCTTCTGATTGGGATGGTGGTTGTCACTCCGGGCCAGAAGACGTTCTCGCAGAGCAGCTCTGGAGTGAACAACCTCGCAGGAGTCAACCAGCATAGGCTCGTTGACACCATTGAAGCTGAAAGGAAACAGGGCGTTCTGCTTTCCTACACTCAACAGTATCGTTCTCATGGACAGCCAGTCCGCTACAAGGGAACGCTGTATCTGGCGATCACAGCATTTTCGGCGAAGAATTGCGACGTCGCAATCGCCACCATTGTTGCAGACCGATATTCGGGTCGGGTAGGTAAGAAATTAAGCGGCGACACCCAGTACAGCTACAAATATTCTGCGGAGGTTCCGCTCACTCCAGAAGTCGCTAGATCGCTGAGCATCGTCCAAGGAAGGCCAAATCAATTGGAATGGGAGACTCACCCTGCCTGCACCGATCAGGACGCGTGCAAGATTTACTGGTTGGAATTCCAAGATGAGCGCCCCACCATACGATTGAACATTCGCACCGACGATAACGCGGATTACGACGGCGATGTCACAACTTTTGATGGGATGGTCAATCAGTTCAGAGTGCCCCTTAGCTCTGCGGATAAGGGGAAAGAGCTTGTGTCCATGTTGCAGAGTTTTGCAGCAACGTGTCGCCAGTGAACTCGGCTTCCGTGTGCAGGAACTTGCAGTATGACAGGCAACCGGGAAGTTCCGTTGTAACGTCCGTCGTGCCTGACGATGCGTCCGCGATCCAAGGTCGACTAAAGAAAGTCTTAGATCAGCTAGTGAATGCAAGCAGCCGCCCGCATCATCTTGCCCTCAGGGCGATGGCCGGCGTTGAAGATCGCCAGATTCTTTTCCTGCTGGCTTAGATCGGGAACGCAGAAGTCCTGACGCACTGTATCCCCGCTGCTTACGCAGACTCGCAAATCCCGCCCGTGTCGGGGACCGCTCGCGCAGCTTCCTATCCTTCAGCGGGATGGAGTACGTATGCGCGGAGGGGCACGGCTTGTTACACGTCCCCGATTACCCGACCAGTTGGTTCACCAGCCAGAGGTGGCTTCCTCTCGACTCTTCGTGGCGCATCCTGTTTCAGAACGGAAGATGACCCCAGGGTGCATCAAGCGCGCGACACCACATTCCAAGCCAATCATCCTGTGGCATCTTCTACGGTTCAGGTCCAGCAGTAACCGAGAGGCGCTCGGAAGCTTTGGTCCAAAAATTCTCGGTGAGGACATTATCGCCATATCACTCATTGACCTGTTCCGAGCGCTTCACCGGCGATCCGGAAGTTATCTGCGACGGCGTGCAAACCGGGCCGAGTGCGTTTATGAGATCGGTTTGAGCGGTTCGCGATGAAGATTTGCATTCGGATTGAAGCCCAACAGAAGGGCTTGAATGGGGCACCCGGCAACCGGCCGAGTAGACTGATCCAGAAACTTTGGGCGAGCAAAAATGCGAATTCAAAGCATACGGATAAAGAGGTCACGCTGGCGAATGGCCATGTACGTGGTGACACTTCTCTCCGCCCAAGGATTGGCGCGCGCTGGTTCGGTTCGGGTACAACCTGTCCAGAATTGCGCACAGCAGCCCCGCATTACTGTGTTGCGGGATGGCAAGCCCGCGATCGGCGTCAGAGTTGAGGTCTACCGGCTGAGCGAGCACCCGATCGCCTCGCAGTATCAAGACAGGGTCGGTCTGACTCTGCGGACCGATGCGAAGGGCGAGGTCATTCTGCCAAAACTGCCGCCGTCCACCGTCCGCGTGGTTGCTCACTGGAGTTCGGGCTCTTGCAAGCTGCATTTAGTAACCGATCCGCGCAATCATCTCTGCCGCTGTGTCGCATGTTTACTGCAGTCGATATGACGCCGGTTTTGCGATCGCAAGATAGACTCTGGTAGCGATCTCGATCAGTTTCTCGGCGACCAGGGACGCACAAGCCCTGCAATAATAGACCCCACTTTCAGCATCGTAAAACCTCGCCGTCGACCCGCAGCATGTGCACTTGCCGAGATTCATATGACTGCGGATGGCCTTCAACATTGCCAAGATATACAGGAACTACTCCCGCGCAGATGTGACGACGATCACCCCTATGCGTTTCTCACTCCTGTCATCACGCTACAGGTACCCAGAATTCAGCAAGGCGACCTTGCAGATGAGTCTCTCCGAGTCGGCCGCCGGAAAACTCCGCACCTGCCCTTGCGGATGAATGACCGCTACTCTTCCGTTACTGAGTAGTAATGGAAGGGTTGGCGACAATCCACCCGGAACAATCCGTCTGAAACGCAAACCAGGAGCTCCTCGATTCGTGCAAAAAGCCTGCTGGCAACAGTTGAGGTTGGAGCTGCTTGCAGATCTCCGGTGGATCATTCGCTGCGCAGCGCCCGCATGGGGTCAATGGTTGCTGCCCTACGCGCGGGAATCACTGCCGCGCACAGCGCCGCCAATCCGAGGAGCATAGCCGCCCCCGCCAACAGCAATGGATTCCAAGGCGCGACTCCGAAGAGTTGGCTCGACATGAGATATCCCGCTCCAATTGCTGCCGGAATACCGATCCCCAATCCGATGCCGACCTGCCAGAACGCTCCGCGCAGCACCATCGCGACCACCGAGCGGCGATCGGCCCCTAGCGCCATGCGCACGCCAATCTCGGCTGTACGTTGCTCCACTCCATAGGCGGTTACGCCATAGAGGCCAACCGCCGCCAGCACAAGTCCAACAGCGCCAAACAGCCAGGTAAGGCTGGCGATCATATTCTGCTGATCGAAGGTTTCCCGAATCACTCGTGAATATGGTTGAGCGTCATACATTACCAGGTTCGGATTGACTTCGGACAGCGCCT
>Ga0206838_10002_pt1 | contig 88818 bp, 127 predicted proteins | sample Alteio_BWOrgCont_26_FD_152879 | JGI IMG/M metagenome (GOLD analysis project Ga0206838, IMG submission 152879) | Enriched cells from forest soil in Barre Woods Harvard Forest LTER site, Petersham, Massachusetts, United States -... | ecosystem: Environmental > Terrestrial > Soil > Temperate forest...
GTAAAACGAGAACTGGTGAGGCAGATAAGGAATGGCGCGACGATTTATGGTTGGGCGAGGCTTGTTTAGCTTCGGCAGACTAGGTGACGTTGGGTGAGGTTCGATTGGGAAAGAAGAGATTTGGCAGATGAGAAGGGTAACCCCTGGATGCGACGGTAGAGGTCAGGCAGATGTGGTGGGGAGACGACTCGACTGGGCGGAAGTGCGTGGTCTGGCAAGGCGCGGATTGGCTTGGCAGATGAGGAGTAGTTTTGAGAGCCGAGGTTGGGTGACGTGGGGATGCGTGCTTGAGGAGTGGCTTGGTGACGAATGGAGCGGCGGGGTTGGATAGGCAGATAAGGAATGGTGTGGAGGTGTGACGTATGGGAAGGCTGGATGGGCAGATCTGGCTTGGACAGTAATGGTTAGGTGTGTTAAGCAATGGACGGGAAAGTCCGATTAGGACTGGAGGCGTTTGGCATGGAGTGGAGCTAAAGGACCGGCTTGGACCGGTGAGGCCGACACGGTGGGCAGGGGAATGGAGTGTGAGGAGCGCTTTTGGTGTGGAAGGGTAAGGCTTGGATTGGCAGATAGGGACAGGAACGGAGGGGTGGGGCGTGTTGCGGCACGGCTCGATGGTTTATGGCGAGGCAGATAAGGACCGGCTTTCACATGGTTAGGCTTCACAGGCTTGTTTAGGCTACGACACGAAAGACAAGGCAGATGTGGCAAGGATTCACATGGGATGGTGGGATCGGTTAGGACACGAATGCACAGGCAGATATGGGATGGCGGGGACTTGAGGCGTGGGGAATGGTGGTGCTCGGATAGGAATTTTATGGAAGGGCATGGCAGATGCGGAGAGTTAACGACAGGCACACAGATAGTGGCAAGGCAGGGCAGGGTGCGGATTTGGCGTGGACTGGCAGATAAGGCGGGGGTTGGTCGGAACGGTGAATCGGGGTAGATAAGGCAGATTTGGTAAGTAGCGTGCGATTAGGATAGGCGCGGTCTCCTCTGGCATCGTTAGAGAGATGAGACTTAGGAGAGGACTGGTGATATTAGGATTGGACAGGTGACGCCGATGAGGAGGTCATAGGTTTGGAATGGGCTTATAGAGCCAAGGAAGCGTTGCGTGAGGAGATGCAGATAAAGAGGCGAGGGGATCGTACCGGAGGGGAACGCTTAGGTAGGCGCGGACGGGACTGGCATGGAGTGGCAGATCAGGAGGGACAAGGGTGGAGTAGCACGATAAGGAATGGCGTGGACAGCCAGTATTGGGAGTGGGATGGTGTGGTTGCATCTGGAGGGTAGTGGAAAGGCGGGGATTGGTGACGCCGATGAGGAGTGGCAAGAAGGGGATAGGGACGGAAAGGAAGTTGAGGCAGATAACGAGAGGACTGGTGCGGAGTCGACGGGAGAGGATGGGTTAGAAATGGTTCCAGAATCAAACACACATTCCTGTGTTAGAACAATGGCATCACGAAATCGTGAAACCTATTCGCCGTATGTGAGTTATGACACCAGTTCGGAGGAACGACAAATATGCATGTCAAGAACAAAAACAAAACACAAGCTGTGTCTCTTAATAGTCCCACAACGAGTGCGAGCTTGATTCTGTCCCCAGACAAAGTTACGAAGGTTCCCCAGGAGCAGGTAGCGCTGTTTGAGAGGCAAATAAAGCAGCACCCAGACTTAGAGATCGTGGAATCAATGAGCGAAGTGTGCGCCCCTGAACTCAAAGAAGAGAAGAAGGCGGCAGAGAAGGTCGCTGCCGACGATAAAGACGACGCAAAGAAAGCCAAATAGACATCGGCCGGATACGCGCTATATAGCTACTCGAATCCCCAGAGCTTCCTGGGGATTTGTGTCAGAAGGGAGATGGGTGATAGCAGTGGATAGTTATTACGAGCTGATGCGGTTGAGAGCAGAGAACAGAAAGCTTCGTGCTGATGTTGAAAGACTTGCATTAGCGGGTGAAGAAGCCAATGCTCTCTATAACAAGATGTCGGCAGAGCGAGAGGAGCTGAAGGCACAGATTGAGAAGCTTGAAGGGACGATTAATTACTATGAATGTCACGAAATCGCGGAGGTGAAGAAGGAGTTGGATGCAGCCAACAAAGAGATAGAGAGGCTTCGCCCTCTAGAAGAGAGCTTCATCTCGATTGAGCAGCTTTGTGGGCGTAAGCGCGAAGAGTGAGGTTGATTGTTGAAGAGTGAGGTAACACAGTGAGCGGATACATAGCAGTTGATCTAGACGGCACTCTGGCCCACTACGATCCATCAGACCCCGAGAAGCTTTCGAAAGTGGGCAAGCCGATTTCTCGAATGCTTCAGCGAGTTCGGATGTGGCTTCGAGAACATAAGGAAGTCCGCATTATGACTGCACGTGTGTTTGATGACCCAGACGGTTATCAGGAAAACCTGATTCAAGACTGGACAGAAACACATCTCGGCATGAGGCTCATAGTGCAGTGCCACAAGGATTACAACATGATCGAGTTGTGGGACGATCGCGCTGTGTCAGTGGTCAATAATTCTGGTGGATTTGCAAGAGCAACAGCTGCAGGTGTGGAGATGGAAGGCACGGTTGAGGTAACGGTGTCCGATAAGGGCAATGTTTCAACTGACAATCGTGGTGGTGATGAGCAATGACGCATAGTGACGTGTTAGGAACCATAGCGATGGTGTTATGGGCAGCCGTCGCAATTGGTGCTTTGATCCATCAGATTGGGTTGAAGGTTGCTCGAACTTACCAACGTGCTACGTGTAAGGATCATGGGTTGTGGAACATCGAGGCGCACACAGCGTGTCCCTGGTGTCCGAGTGTTAGAAATGGGGAGATGAAGAATGATGGGTGAAGTGATGAGTGAAGTGCCAGCGCTTGGTGAAGTGAGACGGTTTTGGTCTGATTCCATGGTTGAGGATTATTGCAAACCAGCAAAGCCATTGCCGACTTTTGAAGAAGAAGGAATTATCGGCTACGCGCTTTATCGCACCAGTCCCACGAAAAGAGAACCAATCCATGTTCTGCATAAGTCTGGCGTTGAGATGCTTGTGAGTGCCGCGCCCTTGTGGGATAAGCTGGCGTCTTATCACCTAGGCGTTTCCAGGCGTATGCAGTTTGTCGGACAGGTCGTCGATGGGACAGCGCCAATTGCAGGCGGCGAATGGGTGAGTTGGAACGGAGGCCTTATCTGTGTTGCGAGCGACAATAAAGTTGCAGTTGTTTTGAAAGAATGCCTGCTAACCCCGACCGTTGCTACCAATGTTGATCCTTCCACTGGGTACGAAGTTGAGTCCCCTTCTACAAAAGCAGAAGAGTTCAGTGATGTCACTGGTTACGGGTGGGACTGTAAAGAGCCGATGTTTTGGCGACTCCATCACGAGGATGGCAACGTCACAATGGTGGAAATGGACTCACCGCTGGGTAAGCGCTTCGAGGAATATATCGAACGCAAACAGGATGAGGCAGCAAGTCTCAAAGCTTTTGACCAAAAACAGACTTTGCGCACAATTATTATCGATGCCCTGGACATCGGTTTGGCGACACAGAAAGTAGGTGGACAAATAGCAGCCTACAAGATTGAAGAGAAGGCGAACAATTGGATTGATGTTCATATAGTCAAACGTGCCTTCGTAGCGGCAATCCAACTAACAATCAATACTTTGGGTAAACGTGTGTCGGAACAAACCGAGATAATAAACTTGGGGCCACTTCCAACGTCACTGGAGAAAACAGCAAATGAGTGAGGAGCTGCCACCCCTACCCACACTGCCACCGGCATTGGTGCGTCACTGTGCAAACTACTGCTCCGGGTGCGGGGCTGCCTTTAGCGACCATTACGTAGACAAAGAGAAGTTCACGGGATGGAGATGCATTCCTGAAAACGAGATACTGACACTGCATCAACGCAAAGAGTTTATGGTTATGTCGTTTCCAGGAAGCGCTGACCCCTTGCAAGTTGTTGAAGCGCTGAAGGTCGTGGAGGAAATAACTGGCCTTCGCACTTTCCCAAAGTTCGATGACAGAGACATTGAGTCATGGAGCTGTGAGAAGTTGGATGAGTACATCAAGTATCTTCAGGAGATTCGGCACATAGTGGAGGTCACGAAGTGATGTCGCTAGAGAGCATCAAGCAAGTTATGGACTACATTATTTTCATTCTCGCTTTCGTTCTGCTGATAGTGACGTGCCCGTTGTGGAAGATGATAGGGAGCGCGTGTCGGAACAAAGGTGACAAGCAATGTCATGGGAAAACAAAGAGCAACTGAGAGCAGCTCTCAATGACTCAGTTAGCGCTCGCATGGGTTGTCCAGTTACTGATGCAGAAGTTGATGCGGCGTGGGACCTTTACCAGTCACTTTGCGAACAAATGTCACTGAGCATGTCCAACGTCATAGACTTGGGACCAATGCCCAATTGGGGTCAATGTTCAAAGGTCGATGATTGATGCCATACGAAGACATCCAAACCCAAATAGACAGCATGCCGGGGCTTGCCCTTAGAGATGCTTATGACAAGCTCGAACCACTCGTGTTAGGAAACAGGATCACCAATACCCTGATGGATACCATTGCACGTGAACTTCGAGCAGTGTGTGACACGCTGGTGAACGCGAAGTCGATATACGACTACCGAGTTGTTTGTGATTGCAGTCTCAACACAGTTGCGTGCCTTGAAGAGCCACATGTCCATGCTCAGGTTGATTATCATGAGAATATCTATGACGAGCGAATAAAGCGCTGCATGCTCACATGGCCAAAGTCTGCGTGTGTGGTTGGTAACGTAGCCATTTATTGGACGGCAACAGGGGAGCACTGATGCTGATCACGGAAGAGGAGCTACGTAAGTACCTCGACAACGCTATAAATCTGTGGAGAGCTAAGAGAGATGAGCCAGGGGTAGCGGAAGCAGATCGAGAGATGGCTGTTCACTACATTGATGCTTTTCAGTCAGTGCATATGTCTGTGTTCGGTGAATTGAAGCCCCAAGTTAAGATGGTCCCTGGTACGTACTTTGTTGACGCGGATTGTTGCCAGTTTCCGACGTTTGTGCAGGTAGTGCATGTTCTAGGTGTTCCGATTCAAGGAACGTGCAAACAGTGTCATAAATCACTTGATACGCCATACACCACAAAGGATTTGCCGCCGTCTCATCCAGGTTCGAAACTAGACTATGCAATTTCATTTGGTCTTGAGCAGCCGTGCACTGAAACAGGGATGAGAACGCTGGAATTGGTTTGCAAAGAGTGTGCGTTTACATTTGATGAGCAGAATGGCTATTGGACGGCAACTGAGAGGCAGTGATGTTCAGTTTGGCAGTTGGTGTGTGCGCTTATATCTTCACAGCATTTTGTTGGAAGGTGTTGGTGCCAGCGCTTTTTCGATTGATAAACGAGAGAAAGAAAACTATCGCCAATAGAGCTGCTTACCATAAATCGTCTGAGTCACATAAACCATACAGCAAAATATGGCGTTGTCCTTTCTGTAATGAGATTCGCTATGAGTACGGTATTCGGACCACATCTGGTGGATTAGTTGATAGAGAGATAAGCTCATACTGCTGCTTTGAGTGGGAGGGTTGACGATGACACGATTGTCGCAATTGTTTGAAAGTGGCGTTGACCTAAAAGCCGCTGAGTATGATCGTATTCAATCCGATCTCGACAAGGCAACCGAGAACAGACTGAACATGGAAGTGGGGCACAAGCTCCCTGATGGAAGGGTCGACGATGGGCTTAGAACTGACCAAACGTACAGAGAAGCATTAGCCATAGAACGGAAGTGTTTTAGAGCCTCACAACAGTTTGCTATGGCGAATAAAGAATGGCTCCGTCAACGATCATTTGCTAAACGTGCTGCATGGCAAAAGAAAGCTCCATGATTGGATTCGCCGTAACGAGGTGAGTCGATGGGTAGACGAGTTCTCACAACACAGTTCTTTCGCATGGTCGAGGATTCAGGACTCAATCCGCACCCCGCTGGTAGACAACTACACTGTGCCATCTGCACTGAAGATGATGACGCGGTGATTAGTACACAGGACATGACTGTCTATGGCAAGTCTGTGCTTATGGTGAGAATTAAGCCTGTGACCGTGAGCTGGCCTATTATGAAAGTCAACTCGGACAACGGTTATTTCGAAGGCATCGTCACCCGAGGCGAGGACACATTTACTATTAGTGGGCTTGTAGATTTCTTCAGAAAGCAGATTTCCATCTATGACGTCAGTCATGATGTTGTGGGCGCTGAGCTGTTTTGCAAGTATGTCGAGATAACCAACCCCGTAGAAGAAGGTGTGAAGTGTTAAAGGGACAACTACATGCTGGACCAGTTTTATCAGTCCAGCCAATCGACAGAGGGAGAAGAGCATGAATACGGAATCTGACCACAGTGTGAATGACCAAATCAGCTTACCAATAGAGCCGAAAAAGTCTGAGGTTATTACCTTTTACCTGATGGATGGCAACGATCAAATCGCTTCCACAAACTGGAACAACGAGCCGTATTCTGGCGTGGACTACTTATCCCACAGATTTACTTTGAAGCATCTCCTGATAGATTTGGATATTGCACATGGTCAGCATGTGCACAAGAAAACAGGCGACTATAAAGGCGCTGGACTTCAAGGCAAAGTGTGGAGAGCAGGTCAAGGCGCATATGCAGTGCTGGAGATGAACAACGATTTCCTTCGCATTAACCTGCAGTTTGACCCATCCCTGCCGCCCTGGGATGCAGTGTGCAGCTAGTCATCTAATTCAAAAGCAGGAGAGGCCGGATGGAAGCGTGGGCAAAGATAATTGAAGTTCCGATAACAGACATCCTCAAACGTCATCTCAATAAGACAGTTGACGACAAGCTGATGTTGTCTGTTCAAATCCAAGCGCAGAACGTGCTGACTGAATACAGCAGGATATTACCAAGCCTTCCAGCCGGTCTCAAAGCTATTTGTGATGGATACGACGTCGATGGTGCACCACAGTTGTGTGTTTTGGTGTTGACCCCAGAGCAGCATAAGTTGCTTCAAGAGAAGCCCAGCGACGTCTTGGAAAATACTCTGATGTACTATCTGAAGATCGAATCTCAGTCCAACGTGGTGGATGTGATGATCGATGGACCGATGGGGGCAAGCCCCGATACTCAGTTGCTTATAGATGAAGTGGCGGACTGCATCTCTGCAGAGATACATCGAGTGACTCGAAGGGACTTCACTTACGCAGGTAACACGCCGGCAACATGGGAACGTGTTAAAGAGACGGTCGCACCATTGTTAGAGCAATGGTTTGAGTGTCTTGGTACTGAACTTGTGACTGTGTGCGACGAGCGCAATAACCCGCCTGAAACGGTGAATAAGAATGAGTTGCATGTTTGGTCTCTAACCAAGAAGGACTATGACGAGTGGGTTGCCACGGGAGTGAAGCCTCGTATTCCAGTCAGCGCATCGCTGTTTCCATCGACGACATTCGAACCATGAACAAACAGATGGTGGATGTGAGTCAAGCCATTGCGGGTCCTATTTGCGATCTGCTGCTTGACTTTGTTCACCAAGAATATGCTGTTCGGAAGGAGATCGAGGCTACGATTGGTGCACTGCTCATAGTGCTTCAATCCTCGGGTAAAGTTCCGAGTGATTTGAAAGTTGAGTGTGAATCGAGCATGCTGGAAATCCAGGTTCACATTACGCATCCGAAGTGGAATTCAAGTATTGGCATATCAGCCACTCCATTGAAAGAGAAGGAGTAGCTAATGGCACTCTCACTCAAGCGTCTCGTGGATAATTGGACGAGCTACAGCTATAACGGAAAGCCGCGACAACAAGTCAACCCAGTCGCGAGCTTCAGTGTTTCCAAGCTTGCTCCAATCCCTGCATTTGACGCATTCGCTGTGCAGTTCAGGTTCTTGCCGTATAGCGATACGTCGAGAACATTCTACGAAGTGACGTATTTATTTCACGACATCACTTATGTTGAAGAACAAGACGCAGAGCATGATTTGGGCGTAGAGATAGTACCAGGGACGGTGCGGTACATAAACAGGCCAAGTTACACGAGAAGCCCTGTGCAAGTTTCGTGTATGTGCCAAGATTTCGCTTTCTGCTTCGCTGTGGCGTTAGACAGAAGAGACAGTCTCGCAGCCAATCTCAGTTACTACCCCAGTGCTGGATACATTAGACGTACCCCTCCGCCCCCTTCTGGTCGTCCGTGGGCCAACGAGAAGATGGTGCCCACGATCTGCAAGCATCTATTACGAAGTGTCCGCACGCTCTCACAAAAATCCTTCATTCAACCTTGAGTTTTCAAATGCGAGAGACGCCAAAACAGACCCTCTTGGGTCTGTTTTGCTTATAATCCAATCCACGTGTTGTTTTGTTACGGAGTGCTATTTACCAGATGGAACCAACTGATGGATTGGATGAGTGCAGGCTCTGCATGAACTGGTCAAACGCGCCTATCGTGGATGCGTCCTTCTTACGCCAGATTCAGATGTATGAGTACCCGATTGGTGACGTTTCAGAAGAAGAGGCACCTCCTGAAGGTGCTGGCGTTTCGGTGTGTTACTTGTGTCTCGATGGGCTGGAGATATTGGATACGGAGGTGGTGATATGGTAAGAAAGCACGTCACAATCATGCTTCTGTGGGTGGTGCTGTGGGCAACCGCTCAAACTAAAATGTCATCCACAAGTGATGTAGATGACAACGGCAACATGACGCTTGTGACTATTCATCAGAACAACAATGACCTCTTATCCGTTGAGGTGTTTGCGACGGAAGAGCAAGCCACCAAATACATCGAGTCTTCCACACAAGAGCAGAAGAAGCGCATGAAGTTGGTGCATTTAGAGGACTAGTTATGCGGTACACACCCGAATGTTGCCCCACGAAGCACGACCACATTCGCCAAGGATTATGCAAGAAGTGCTATCAGACAGAGCGCGACAAATACATGCCCCAGGCCATTTGCCATCCAAAGAAGAAAGCGTGGACGCTTTCGTCAATGTTGTGCAAGAACTGCCACAAGAAGCAGCAGACGGATAAGATCAAACCGGATTGCCACCCCGAGAAGCCATATCATGCAAATGGGCTGTGCAAGACCTGCTGGAGAACTGAGTCAGAGATAAGGGTGCTCGATCTACAAGTCCGATTAGGGAGACGGGGTCTTGGAAAACGCAAATCACGGGCGGCATGATCACAACAACGAAAACGTTGATGCTGTCTTGCCATCTTTCAAGAAACCGCCTGAAGAGACAACCTTGTCTGAGTTCCTGCTGGAAGTCGACAAGCAAATGCAATTCGAAGTTGAATGCACAGAAACAGCGTTGTTTAACCCGATGGACTGCAACTTTGAACAAGTACGTGAGCGGATCAACATCATCCAAGGGCTGTCTCTGTTAACTCGCGGTATCGCTGAGTTTTACGAGCGTAATGCAGTGTGCGAATGTGAGGATTGCAACGACGTTGGCTGACAAAGAATTATCTGAACAAGAGTCAATGGACGTGATCAAAGTCCTGTGTTTGTATATGCTCACAACACGTGGACCGGTGACCGCGAATGTTGTCGACATGGTTGAACAAATAGGCAAGAACGAGCTTATTTGCAAAGTGACGCACGAAGGGCTTTTGATGGCTTGTTCAGGGATAAGAGAGAAGAAGGACGATGGAAGGTCTGCTTAATTACTCACTACTAGTGTTATTTGCGGTTACGTGGCTTGCGTACTTTCGCTACAGCGTATGTGTTGCAAAGAAAGCGCACGACGGAGTGATGAAGCTGTTCAGCGAAGTGGCTAACTCCCTGCAAGCTCTCAGCAAAACGGATACCGAAGCGCTCAATTCCCTGAGCAAGCATCAGGATTATTTGAGGGACCTGTACAACAAGAATCTAGCCACACTTGAGGCATTGGACGTCACTACAAATCGAGTGAATGAATTGGAAACTCACGTCAGGTTGTTGTCTCAAGTTGTTCAAGTCCAGCAATGCTGCATGCAATGCATTCTCGACGTCGACGTTCCCGGAGCCAAGAAGAAACTGAGTGAGGCCGCCGGCAAGCTCGCCATTCATGAAGAATGGAATGTCTCGCCCGAGATTCAGAAACCACAAACTTGAATCGATGTATCGTTGCGGCCAGGGGTGCCCCTTCTCACCTGATGCCGGCATTGCGGACTACAGACAGCATGCCACAACCATCTACACCTTGAGTCACGAGAAGAACACCCCACCAGCAAATTAACTGGGAGTGGCGCCAATGCTGTTTTCGAAGATGGTCGAGTACTGCAAAATCAGCGCTGGTCTGTTCATGATCGACCTTGAGGACATTGGTCTCAACCTCGAACGACTTTGGCTTGTGGCACAGCAGGAACTCGAACAGTTTGGGCAATTCATCCCGGTAGTAAAGAAGTTCAACATCAACAGCCAGCGTGGATTCATTTATGACTTCACGACCGACCCCCGTAACACTGGGTACATTTCGCCATTCAATGCTCCAACAATCACACAAGCCGGCGTAGCAGGAGAAACCTATTATTGCTACGTAATAGCCGCTTACGACGTCGCTGGTCAGTTAGTGGGCGTAACAGTAGGTGGACTCACTCAAACAGGCAACGCGACCCTCACAACAGCGAACTATAACGTTTTAAATTGGTCAGCTTTCGGACGAGCAGTCGCAACCTATTCGATATGGCGAGTTGGTGTCAGCGGCGAATCACCTGGATTGATTGTCTCTGGGGTGACGGAAACGACTTATGAAGACAAAGGCGCTGCCGGCGATGGCAGTTCACCCCCAACAACAAACGGGGAGCCACCGTTAATTAAGTGTTCGATTGTACCTGTTGGGACGTTGAACATGATTCCGTGGATGGCGTTTTACGCTAGTCCAGGGGGTGCGTCCACGTACAACCTCGGCTCACCGAGCAGGCTGGTTGACCCCAGGGTATTTATCACTGACTATCGAAGGCCAGTGCTGTACATCGCTGAAATAGGGCAGTTCGACGTATTCATGGCATATCCCTACTCGTGGATAGAGACAAGAGACGTTAACAAAACACTCACTGAAGTCGATATCCCTGACATGGCTATAAACGCTTTGGGACAGAACAAGAACAAGATATTCCTCAGCATAATGGAAGCAAAGCTGAGAATGATGGTCGGCGAGTCCCTGACTTTATTCCTGCACCGAGAATTGCCAATCCAAATCAATGGAGAGAAGCTGGCTCAAACAGGCCAAGCCATGTTGGAAGCAGCTTACAAGGAAAGAGCCGAACGCGCTATGTGGGAGATTGTCTATCGTGCCTGATGGAAAACCATTCGACTTCGGTAAACTCAGCAAGCTATCGATCGAGCGTTCAGTCAAGATCTCGCTCAAGCTGATGGGGCTGACGGCGGATGTCTACACATTGACAAAAGCACCTGAGAAGGACTTCGAGACTGAGATCTATCCGGGGAGAAAAGAACCGGAAGAGGTTCCGCCAAAACATTTGACCCAAATCAAAGTGTTAGTCAGCCCCATTCTAAAAGGGCTCAACATCAACACTAACTTCATCTCGCTCTCAGACAAGATTGAAGAGTTCATGACGATTATCACGACGTATCAGCTCGAAGAGGAGCAAGAGCTGCGAGTGCATTTTCCAGACAAGAAAATCAAGTTTCGGATAATAGCGCCTGGAATCACCTTGCATGAGTACAGCCAGCAATGTTGGACTTACGAGTGCGTTGTGAGCAATTGAATCAGTTCTTGTGAGGCATTTACTATGGAAGGATCAACTTTTCTCGCAGTTATGGTGTTTGCGGGACTGCTTCTGTTTGTCGTATTTTTCGACAAACCTACTTTGTGAGCTGCGATGGTCCCGTACGTTGACATAGGCATGCTTATCTTCATGAAGAAGGTAGTTCTGAAGGACTATCCGAACTACACAGTGGCATGGGGCAAACCAGAAAGATCACGTCAGATACTGGCCAACGCTAAGAATCAGGCGCGAATCGGCATCCCTGGATTGACTGTGTTCAGAACTGACGATGAGGAAAATACCGAGTTCCTCACAAGACCAGTGGCGCACACTGGTTTGAATCAGGGCTACGTTCCTGGGACAATGGCTCCAGCAAAACTGTCTTTCTTGAAAGAAATCCCTGTGCGACTTGAGTACACAGTCAGTGCGTGGGCGAAAGAACTGGACGATTTGAACAACATGAATCGTGAGTTCTATTACGCCGGCATATACAAGAATGTCGAGTTCGCGCAAAACAAAACCAAAGCGTTTACTGAGACTGGCTCTATAAGTGTGACTGAGTCAGTCCCATCTGCTACTCATGCTGTCAAAAATCCAATAATCGGACCAGGATCAGTCGCCATCACTTTCGGTTCTGATGACTTTGTTGGGGCCACAGACGACAGCAATGGGTTTCTTGTATTCGTGAGCCCTTATGCCAATGACTATCATGGCTACACTGGGACGGTGGACTACAAGACTGGCATCATCACGATAAACACCAACACTCAAACGAGTGAAACCGTCAGTTTCAGCATTGCCTATCACAATATGGAAATCTTGTGGGCAGTGAAGGCGCCAATATTTCCACAGAAAGGCACTACTGACACAATAGACAGCGAAAAGACGGGAAAACCCTTGTGGTATCACATAAATAAAGTCTTCTACGTAGACACGAAGTGGTGCAAGTCTGTGCAATTGCCTCAAGTGCGAGAGATAGACATCATTTACAAAGAGATGACTGCTGGCAATCCGGTCACATTGGAGACGCTGGACAGTTTTACTCTCGTCCCAACATAGAGTCCTATACTGCCTTCAGTGCAGTTCCACGGTCGGCACGCTTGGACTCCATAATCCAACAAAGTAGCAGTTCAATTCTTGCTAGCTGCATTAGCGGGTGACCCGCGACCCTAGATCGCCCTCTTGAACAAAAGCCATCTTTCCCGCCAAGGAGATGGCTTTTGTTTTTGTGTGTTTGTGGGGCGCGATATATCCAACTCATATACTGACAACTACATTGTCGCCGCTAAAAGACTCTGTTGACCCTCCTTCAGCAAAGAGGTCTTTAGCATGGCATCTGGAACTGGCAACGTGGTGATGACCCCTGGGGTCTACTTTACTGAAACAGACATTTCTCAATACGCAGTCGCGGTCAATGACACCATTCTCGGACTTGTAGGCACAGCGTCGCGTGGTCCAACTGACACGCCTATGTTGCTCACTTCCATCACCAACATGCAGAACATTTTCGGTGAGGCTTATGAGGCCTACCCAGGATTGATTGCAGCGCGTGAGTTTTTCAATGCCGGTGGTGGTCAGTGTTGGTTCGTGAGGGTGGCTGAAACTCCGACCCCAGCGACTGCCAGTGTGTCTGGGATTGACGGAACAAGTGAATTGGCTGTCGACTCCCTAGATGATGGCAGCTATTACAACGATCTCACTCTCGTAGTTAGCTATGGAAACACACTGCAGCAGACTGATTCGCCTGTTGCCCAAAGTTTAACTTCCGGTTCGCCAATTTACACAACTACCTTGACCAAGCTTCCAGTTGTGCCTAAAACAGTGGCGATCAAATTCCAATCCGACAGCTCTGCTGACGCCACTGACGATGGAAATGGAAACCTTGTGTTCCCAGCTTCTGGCAGCTACAGCGCCTACACAGGCACAGTCAACTACAACACTGGTGCCGTGTCCATAAACTCCCACACTGGTTCGAGCCTATCGTTGCTTGCCAGTTTCACTTACGGCTACTACTCCAACTTTGTGCTCCAGGTGAAGTATCAGAGCACTGATGTGAATGGCAATCCAATTGGTCCATACGTTATGGAGACGTGGCCGTCACTCACTATAACTAATATGACAACGATGATTGCGACCAGCAATTACATCGCCATCTCTGCTAACCCAACTCACTTCCCGCTCGCTGGTTCATACCCCATGAGTGGTGGTGCCGATGGTACCGCTGAAATCGCAGACATCAATTACATCGGCAACACGATTGCTGGTCCAACAGGTCTTCAGAACTTCGCATCTCCAGACGCAATCGACGTCAACCTGTTGGCGATTCCTGGTGTGAGCAGTGACCCAGCAATTGAGAACGCCCTGAGCTTATTGACGTCAACGTCAAGGCAAGACTGCATGGCGATCATAGACCCGCCACAGAATGCTGACACACCCCAAACTGCTGTGAATTGGATCACTGCAGGAACTGGTTACGCGTCCAACCCAGTAATCGACAACAACCGCATGATGGCGTACTTCCCTTGGTACACAATCGAGAATCCAGATAACGGCAATGATGATCTGGTGCCACCGTCAGTGGCTGGCGTAGCGGCTTGTGCAGCTTCTGCTTTGTGGCAAGCTCCTGCTGGACCACTCACCGGTCAGGTTAATGGCGTGATCGAGTTGATGTACAACTCCAGCGTGTTCGACCGTCAGTATCTGTACGACAACAACATCAATCCAATTGGCAGACTCGCTAATTTGCCGATCTCAGTGTTAGGTCAAAAGACCGCCACTCTCGAAGCCAGTTCTCTTGATCGAATCGGAGCCCGTAGATTCCTTCTCATGCTGGAGAAGGCGTTAACCACCGCCTGCTACCCATTCCTCTTCTTCCCGAACATTCAGAGCACGTGGGACAGAGTGCTTCAGGTGGCACAGCCCTTGATCGACGCCAATGTCAGTCTTGGCTATCTCTATGCCGGCAAGGTCTACTGCGACTCCACAACTAACACACCAGCTCTGGTCAACAACAACCAGATGGCTATTCAGGTCAATTTACAACTACTCAAGTTCGCGGAAATCATCACGCTCAACTTCGTGCTTCAGACCTACGGTTCCACGATTTCTGAGAACGTGACCAACAACGCACAAGCTGCGTAAGGAGGGATGAACGATGGCTCAGAATCTGAATGCAGCTTTCATGATGACCAAGGGGTCGACGATTGCTGATGCGACAAGAAAGAACACGTGGGAAGTGATCATCAATCAAATTCCCAACGCAATCAACTTTGCAAAAACAGTCGACATTCCCAAACACGCAGGCGATCGAGAGGAGATTCCGCACTTCAACATGCGGATTTACATCTTCAAGGAGCCCAAAACTGACACGTGCAAGATCGATTTCATCGATCCTGTTGGCAGTGGTATAGACCTTGGACTAGAGCTGTACAACTGGTATCAGCTGGTCCATGATGGCACTACTGGTGTGATCGGCATGGCCAACGCTTATAAGTCTGACGGGCTTGTCCGTCAATACGACACTGCAGGCAACAACATCAGAGCATGGCAATTGAAAGGCATGCTCCCGCTTCACACTCCAGTGCCATCTGGTCTCGACTACGGTGATGGGGGTGCATCCATCATTTCAGTGGAGTTCAGCGTGGATGTGTGTTTGCCATACGTCGTTCAATAAAACGAGTTGACCACACCGAAAAGCAGGGAACGATGCCACCCCTCTAGGCACTCGTTCCCTGTTGGTTCATATGGAGCGAAGATGACGTTTATACTCAAAGCAATCAAACGCTACAAGACTCTTGTGAGGAGTGGCATGCAGGTTTTTTCCGTCAAAGCTCCAGCTGAATTACTGAGTTACGTGTTTGACTTCATCGAGGACCTTGAGCACGAGGAAGTAATAGTCGGTGTTGTGTCGTCAACAATGTCCCTGGTGAGTGGTCCGAACCCTGATAACTCCAGTGGAATGCTGGTGGGGACAGCCACTTACTCAGACACTAAAGTGTCTCAACAGATTCAGGGTGGAACCATCAACAACAGGTACCGATGGACGGCAGTTGTGAAGACGAACTACGGAAATCACTACACTATGACTGGTGACATTCCTGTCGTCGATCCCAGTTTGATTAACTAAAGAGGGCTCACTGCTTATGAAAAGGGCTGCAATACTATTCGCTTTCTTGGTCTGTACTCAATCAGCCCACGCTGACACTTTGGGGAGGGTAGGAAGCGCCATAAAGCACTTTCCCGCGAAGGTTGGACACGGTCTGAAGAAAATTGCCAAAGCTCCAGGGAAGTTGTTTCACAAGAAGGACACAAGCCCTTGCATGAAGGCTCCAGCTAAATAGATTTGTTCCGGGATACCTCAGTGAGAAGCACTCATGTCAAAAGCGTGGGTGCTTCTTACTTTCTCTTTATGATTCGGTTGGTTACTGCAAAGAGGCTTACTAGATGTCGAACTTGAACCACCGTGATGGATTGTGGCAACTACCGTCTGAAGGGACTGGGTATGATCCACAACTCGTGCCGTTAATTGAAAAGGACCATATCAAGGCCCGTCCACTCACAGCTGGTCACCACCGTTATCTAGCCCCCTCGTTTGGCCAGACGTATAAGTTCCTGCTGGCGGTGTTGGATAAGTTCATTGTTGAGCCAAGGATACAGATTTCCGAACTCTATTTTGGCGACGTCATGGCTCTAATGTGCGCGTTCAGAATATGCACATACAAAGACGGGTACAAGCTCCCTCATGTCTGCGAAGCATGCAACTTGGTTCAGGAAGGTAGATTCAATCTCGGTGAGCTGCCGTGTGAATACGCTAGTGAGAAGAAACAGGATAATCCAGAGTGGGACCCAGAGAACGTTCCAGTCAAGCTGACTGACCATGACGGCAAGGTTAGAGAAGTGGTTATGCGACTGTGGCGTTTACGTGATGAAAAGCTCCTGGTCGACACGTATGAGCAAGTCAGGAAAAGTGTTGAATTCAGGGACACTGATCCTGATTTTGATAAGGAGTTCTTGCGTCATGCGCTTCTGATCAAATCAATCGATGGAAAGGATTTGAGGTCCCCTTCAGATGTGATGGAGAAGTTCCACTTCCTGGAGAAGATGCCACCAGATGTGATGGTGCGCCTCGATAGGGCATTGGCTAAAGCAAGCTTCGGCGTGAACACCAAAGTGGAATTCGTTTGCACCAACTGCAAACACAAGAACGTCGAGATTCTCAATCTCACCCCCGAATTTTTTCGTCCAATGGCCGAGGACGAATCGGGAGATTGAACACGACCAGATTCTCTTGGTTAGGTACACTGGATGCACCCTTGCAGATGCTGACAACATGACTCTGGGTGAGCTAGAATCCAAGCTGGAAATTGTCAATGAGCAGCTTACTCATGAGGCAGAAGCTCGTAAGCGTCAGTTGGAGTCACAGTCGTATCGAACTCGGAGCTGATAGTTGGCTACCGGCAAACAACCCCCAAAGAAGTTGAAACTGAAGCAGCCTAAACAGGCTGCTCCAATGGCTTATTTCGAAGAAGCGACGGCTGCCTATGTCGATCACTTCAAAGGCAATGCCACAAAACAAGCGAAAGCAAAAGAATACCTGAACCAGATGAAAGACGGTATGGCTAACTGGTCTTCATCGATGGACATGACGAGTAAAGAGACCAAGAAAGCTGCAGTGGCAGCCAAAGAGCTAGGTGAGTCACATAAGGCTATAACCCAAGGTATCGAGAAGTTTGGTAAGGGCGTCAAAGATACGAAGAAGAAAAGTAATCAGGTCAAAGACATCCTCAAGGATTTGTTTGCTGACGCTGGAGACTCGTTACTCAGCGGGTTCACGCATTCGGCAAACGTAATGAAAACGCTCAGAAGAGAGATGGAAGCGATTGCGTCCAAAGAGATATCGGTGGTCGAACTCGAATCGAGAAAGCTCAACACACGTATTGCAAAAGCAAGAAGAGGTGCGGGTCAAAGTATCCAATCCGCTGGTGGTAAAAGCGGAGGTGGTGGGGGAGGCGGCCTCGGTGCCATATTGGGCAATCCGCTTGGGTGGATCAAAAGCAATCCAGGTGCTTTAGCTGGCTTAGGGCTTAAGGCCGCGGGTGGTCTTGTTGTTGCCGGCATTGGTGATTCACTTGCCCAAGGCGTGAAACTGTCTCAAGAACTGAGCAACATATTCCGTGCCAACGGCACAAGCTATGAGGCTTTCAGTAACTTCACTGACAAGCTTCCAGACATGATTGTGCAGACAGGGTTGTCGAGGAAAGAGCTGATTGGACTGTCTGAGTCATTTCAACATCTAGGAATCCCAATCACCAATTCAAATAAGACCTTGGTTGGCTACGAAACCGCCATCGGCAAAGCCATGAAGATGATGGACATCGATGGTGAGACGATGTCTCAGTTTGCTAGAGCTGCATACGCGGCTGATTTGAGCGTGTCGCAGTTGTATGACTCACTGAGCAAGATGTATGAACATGGCGACAAGCTTGGGTTGAGTTTCGCTGACAACAAGCAAGCCATAACCAGCTCGATAACTTCCTGGAAAGAACTTGGTGGCATCCTCGGTAAAAGCCAACAACAGATGACGGGTCTGTCACAAGACACCACACAATTGTTTGTGGGTCTCGGTTCAGATGCCAGCAAGGTTATGCCTTTCCTCTCTTCAGTTGGAAGTGAAGGATGGGTTGGTGCACGAGCCGAACAAATGATGAAGGGTGCAGGTTTCGGCCTTGGTCAAGGTGAAGACTTGTTCTCGGGTCCAGGAATGAAGAAGTACTTCGAAACTGCCTTGTTCCGCTTAGCTGGCACTAACTATGGTGGCAGAAACATAGGTGTCGAGCAGAATAAAAACCGCGCCGATAGTCAGGTTTATTACAACCAAGCACAAATGATCGCACAAAGTATGGGCTTGGACATTGGTGTATTCCGCGAGATGGCGTCGAATTTGAACGAATCAGTGCGGATGCACCCAGAACTAGCGAATGCCAACCAAGACCAGATTCGACAGTTCATCATGACGTACACAGACACTTCTCTTTCGAGAATGGAATCGGATAGAAAAGGCAAGACGTTTGACAAATCGTTCACCGATCATATGCGCACCTTGGGACAGATTCCTTCGAATGCGATGCGTCTTGTAGAAGCAGGTCAAACAAAGCTTGGTTCGGTCGCAATGACCACAGTCGAGAAGCTCGAAGGGATAGGCGACATCCTGACGGGCGGCTTCATGGACGTGATCGATACAATGGAGAGAATGGCTCCATGGGCCAAACGTCCAAATGCGTCATCGTCTGTTCCGCCGATTCCAGGATTCGGGGTTCCTGGGTCCTCTGGCGTCGGTTCTAGTGGTGGAGGCAGCAAAGCCGACCAGAAGCAAATCATGGATTATTTTGTCAGACAGGGATTCAGTCCAGCGCAAGCGGCTGGGTTTCTTGGAAATTTTCAGCAGGAGCATGGCCTTCAAACAAGTGATGCAGGTGCGGCTGGTCTAGGTCTGGGGCAATGGATAGGCTCTCGTAAAACCGCTCTCCTTAATTTCGCAAAACAAACTGGACGATCACCGACTGATTTAAACACGCAACTAGACTTCGTTATGAAGGAATTGCACGGTTCGGAAAACGCCGCCTACAAGAAGATACTACAAACAAAGACTGCTAAAGATGCAGCTGATGCAGTGTCTCTATACTACGAGCGTCCAGGCAAGCCAATGATTGAGAACAGGGAGCAGTACGCCTTGAGCGCGTTAGGCAGCTATTCGACGATGCCCATGTCAGTTGCCCCCGCCATTGCAGCGAGAGCATCGATTCCAACTCTCGCGCAACAGCAAAAGCGAAATGATAACGAAGCCCTGCAGGCTGCACTACAATCGCCAGCTGGAACGTGGTTCCCAAACCTCGGCATGGCTACCGGTGTGAACATGTTGCCATCTCCCGACTTAGCATTGCCTTTGGTTGGCTTGGGACCGACCGGCAATGGTAAAGTTCCTCAGTCGACGTTTGATGCAAACGCGGCGAATTCAATTTTGCAAGGGCAGCTTGATGCGTCGTTTGGCGTTCCAAGCGACAAGAATTCGTGGCTAGGTCGTGATAATTCTGATGATTTGTTTGGCAAAGATGCGAGCAATCAAACAGCTCAAAAACAGGCTGAGACAAACGATCTATTGCGTCAATTGCTGACACACTTCCAACAGAAAGATCAGAAGGATGATCAAAAACATCAGCAGACACTAGCGCAGCAAGCAGTGAACAAGGCTCGCACTCCTAGCAATAACACCACAGCGGCTCGGCAAGGCGCGATGTAATGGCACCTCCACATGATATTGCTGGAATGCAGCCCCTGCAATCGTTCTTTGACATACGCTGCAATGGAATAAGTAACATTTTCATAAACCCTGATATCCCAGTTCAATTCGAGATTCAGACGGGCCTGCAGCCGTACATGTCAGTCACCTTACTCGACATCACTGGTAAGAATGTAGAGCCAGCGCTTTATCAATCGGCTCAAACAGACGCTACTGGTTATTTTGATATTGAGGTGCAGTGGGGTTACACAGCACAACAACAGCTCACTTCGCCAATTTATCAGATGAAGGCAAAGCAATACAACCTGATTGTTGGCAAAAACTTGCACTACATTGTGTTGCATGGAGAAGGGCTTCTAATGCCGATGGTAAGCAGCAACCCATACAGCGGAACTGCAGTTGAATGTATAAAGAAATTCTGTCAAAACCACAACTACGCGTTAGTGTTCAACCCACAGCCAGACGCCAATCAAATGCAAGATGTTGGGTTGTGTGATTTTGATTCCACTGAACCAGTTGAACGTAAACACAATAAGTTAGCGAATGAAGTTGATCTCGCGTTCTTTTACCACTTGGTGTCATTATTGGCTGATTCCAATGGTGTTGTCGGCTATCAAGCATACTTCTATACTGATACTAATGGTAATACCACTTGCGAGATATCAAATAATAGCGCGTCAGGGGTCGCTTATACTTTCGATTATCCAGCACCAGACGGCGCCGTTATAGACTGGCGCCCCAAGTGCGAAATGCTTGTTGTGGAAGGAAGTAATGGTGCTCAAACAAACGGGAATTGCCCGATTAGCGGCGACTCGTCAAAGTTCGTTTATCAGCAGCAATTGACACAGCCATTCAGTGGTAACAAGACGCCACCTGTCTATGACCCAAAAGCAAACCCGCCACCACCCCCGGCATCAAAATGGCAGCAGTTCAATTCGTCAAATGCAATGGAAGCAGCTGTAAAAGCCAATTCAGTGAGGTCGTGGCATGGTGGCACGATATCACCGTGGGGACAAGCGAATAGCCATCTGTCTCAACATATAAAATACTTCAACAAAAGTTTCGAAGCCGAACTAGAAATTCTCGGTGACCCTACAATCCAGCCTGGGCAGCGGCTCCAGATGAATTATTACTTGCCAAATTCAAGAGAATTGCACAACACATCAGGTGTTTACGTCATTAACAACGCTCGACACAGCATCATAAATGGTGAACAGCGCACCGTTTTAGAAGTTTGGAAGTGTGACACAACAGTCCCAACACAAGATAGCGGTACTGGGGCTGATAACGTGTCTTGACACCCCCCCCCTCTAATCCATGCCCGTCCGATCCCTATCTGCCGTTCCCCTCCATGCCTACCGCCTCCATGCCTACCGATCTCCGCCAATCCTCACCAATCCCCATCGGCATTGCCATTCCTTATCTCGTGCACTTCTCGAATGCCTGTGAGAAGAGCCCGTTGCGATGTTCTATCACGCCACCGACTAACACACATTGCCGTTCGTTAACCAAAGAGATATCTACTCGCCTATCTTGTGTTAGTCACGCCTCTTGTGTTTCAATTTTTCCACACACGAAACCAGGGAGAATTTGGTCCTATGACGACGTCGGACGACATTGCAAAAATTGCATTAGAGAAGTTGGCTTTAGACTTGCTAAAAGAACTGCCTGACCAGGACTTAAGGAAGTATATATCGAAGGCTATTGCTGATAAAGTGAGCAGCGTTCTATCTGATTATAGTGTTAGCAGAGCCATTGAAGAAGCTGTTGCGAAAAAAACCACACAACTTCTTGCCACACCTGAATACCAAAAACAATTGGAGACTGTCACTCGTAAAGGCTTGTCTGAAGTGCTGCCGCTGTATGAACAAGCAGTAGCGGCAACATTCCTGGAAGCGTTTGGAACTAAGAATAACCAGTCATACCAAGAAACTAAGGTGTATCAACAATTCTTGCGAGTGATAACAGAAGCAGCGGAGGAGAAGGAGAAGCCGGTTAAGGGAAGAGGACGCAAATGAAGCGTCGTATCCACAAGTGCGACCACTGCCACAAGTCGATCTGGAAAGATCGACAGCTAGTTTCCGTCATAACCAACCTAACGGAGACCCATTCCTGTCCGTATGGCAGCGTCTATTTATCTGAAACATACAACGTCACTCTCAAGTACCACCGCTCGTGTTTTGACCGAGAGAATAAGCAGCTGTCTGTTCAAGAGGGATGGTCTGTTCACAGGCACGATGCTCGGCACACACCTGTCCCATTAGTTGGCACTTCTGCATACGGACCAACACCCAGGGCATTTTGCAGACCAGTGTTAGAAGGAGTGGATTACGCATCCATAGAAAAACGTATACAAGTACACATCGACGCGGAAGGAATGGAAAATGAACACACGTAAATACATCCGTCTGAGACAAGAACTGATCGACGGTCGGCCAAGTCTAAGACTAATCGTCCCTGACGGCGAGCCTGCTGCAGTAGCTGAGAGTTTGTCTCTCGGAAAAGTTTCATTGAAACTGGCTTGTCCTGGACTCTATCCACACACGTATAACGGCAATGAGTGCCATGCTTGCCAGCAAGGTTTGCCTGTCGAGCCACTGACGGTCTCACACACTGCCGACGGCGATCGTCCACTTATCTCACCGAAACGTTGGGGTCAAAAGCTAAAACAAATCATCAACGTACTGAGGCAGCCATGACAATCATACGTGGTTCCTCCGTTCAAGCCACGACCATAACCCCACCAGGCTACATTTGGGTTGCTGATTTCTCACGAAAGCACAATCTCGACCGCGTGACAGTGATCAGATACTGTTCGATGGGCTGGATAGATGGCGCGAAGCTACTGGCTAACGGTCGTTGGTATATTCCTGTTGACACTCGTTTTGAGCCGAATCCTGAATACATTACTCACCGTAGCAAACGCAAGAGGTATTTGATTGGAAAAGCCATGAGGAATCAATGAGAAACGTGACTGTTATCGGCAGCGTGTTTAACACACAACAAGACGTCTTGAAAGCGATCACCAAAGGCTCTGATTCAGTTCTTGTCACGATTAATGGTGTGTTCACATTGTCCAAGAAAGAGGCAGCTGACTTAAAAGAGATCGCTGGCACTCTTGGTTGGGACATATTTGTTAATCGTGAGGGAAGCATTGTCACAGCTTCACGGCGCGTCAAGGACTTGCAACCTGAGTCGACAACCAAACACGAAATAGTGTTGTGGGACAACCCCTCGCCTTCAAAAGAAGAAGATCCGCTCGCGTCTCAACCGTGGTGGAAGATCGCGTCTACTCGGATGGCGATGGCAATTAGAAAGTTTTTGAATGCCGACTTCTGGAGTTCATAATGAAAGCGACTTATGACCGGTACCAGGAGATGACGACGATGCCACTGAGTGAACTTGAAAAATCTCTGATAGCTGAAAACAAATTACTAGTCCAACAATGCCATGACATGAATGATGATCTGGTTCGACTGGAAAGCATGTTGCATTCGTGTGATCATGTTCTCGAACTCGCAGCGCGTCGCTTCGATACTAACCCAGAAGCTCCTGAATATAAGCGCGTTCTTAGACAATATTCGGAAGCACTAATAGCGTGGATCAAGAAGCGAGAGCAATTCAAAGATTCGTTTGCGACAAAGTATCCAGAAAAGTTCGAGGTGAAAGTGCAGGCAGCGACAGATATAGGGCTCAATGTTTCGGAAGCAGACAAGCAAGTAATACTTGCGTCAACTCCTCAAACACAATTTGGTGAGGAGCTGGCAGAACATCTCGTAGAGCAAACACAACACTTAAACCGCTACTGCGCTCGATGCCAGCGTCTCGAATCCGAAGGGGTCCAGTTCCACGACAACTCTGGCATCTGCTCCTATTGCTCAGAAGTGGTTGAAACTACGGCCAAGTGCAGTGAGAAGGAACAGAAGGCGATTGAAGTTCTGTTCTCCAAGTTCGGACAGAATTCAACGTTCAGTATTTGGGATGCTGCCAAAGCGCTTATGCAGAAAGAACCAGATGCGAGGGCAACAATGGAAAAGCTCTGCATGTTCCAAGTAGCGATGCGAATAGCTGGCGCAACTGAGCGATACAGAATGAAAGCGATTCCTAGTTTGGAAGCAGTGTGGGGATTCAAATTGCCGATACAACAAGGAAAGCAGCTATGAACGTGAGTAACCCATACATTGAAGCAGAATGTGTTAAGTGTGCTGGGACCGGCATAGAGCCGCATGATCATTACTTTCCTTACCGCTCGAAAGATGATCCACCAGATAAGCAATATCATCCCACTTCAGTTGAGTTGTATTGTTTCAGATGTCAACAAGCAAATACATGCGCAACATGTGATGGACTTGGGAAGACACTAACCGAATCCGGTAGACATGTTGTCGAGTTTCTACAACTTGTTTTTAGTAAATGGCGCATCGTTCCGGCGATTTTGGTGCTATGCCTTACTGCTGGCAGTTCGTCAATGTCTAAAAACGCGCGTGAAATAGATGACGGTGACGTTTTCACCACACCAATACTTAAAGCACCTCTGTGTGAAAGCAGGTTGCCAGCTTACACCTTCTATGATCCAGCCCCAAAAGACAGCGAGTTCGTCCATTGGGAGCCGCCTTTCCCAATGCTACTTACGACGAGCACTTATCGGTACTCGCCTGGCTTTTCAATCAAGTCATCGTGCAGGTTTAACCAACTACACAATGATTTCATGCACAGGCTTCATAACAAGGACTGGCGACCACAAGAAGTGCGCATAACGTGGAAAGACTGTGGTGATGGGTCGCAGATTTTGGTTGGCGAGGTTGAGTAGATGTCTCACGCCAGCGGTGAAGTGATCGTTGACAATAAGGTTGTTGGCTATTTCGAGTACAACGGCACCTGTGGCTTCGCGTGCCCAAATATTTACGCCACCATGGAAGAAATGTCTGAGTACTGGCGTGAACAGCCAGTGAAGTCCTGTGAATGCTCTAATCAAGAAAAGCGCATCCATGAGGTAGTTCTATGGAGCAGTTACGGCGTTGGTTTTCACTGGAAAGCAAGGGTCTGTTTCAAGTGCATGGTGATTGTTAGCCACACGGAGCGTTCCGCACACTGGGACGGAAATAATGATGAAACGTCACTTAATGACGTGACGATGGGAGAGTACAATTGCACAGACCTTAGCGGGCATCCATTCAATGTCTGGTACGCAGTCGACGCCAACACTGCCCACCCTGAGCGGATTGCTTGGCACAAGGCGTTTGAAGACATCAAGGATCTTCCAAAGGAAGAAAGGCAAAAGTTCAAGATCAGGAAACTGAACAAACTTACTGGTGAATTTGACGACTCGGAGCCCTGGTAGATGCCTATTTGTGCTAGCTGCTGGGACTGGTGGGAATTTGAGGCGTCAAACTCGAACCACCCCTGCATTTGCTTGGTTTGTCGCGAAGAGCGATTCTGTGAAAAGTGCAGCACTGAATTCCATGTGCGCTCTCCAATCACAGCAAGCATCACAACGACTTCAAAAAACATTCCAGACATTCCCTCACGGTTGTTTTGGTATAAGCGAGAGTTAGATTCTATAAGTCGCATGGCAGCGCAGCGAACGTTGTTAAGGCTGGAGAAGGCAATGTCACCTAAAGGCATGACCTTCAATCAGTTGCGCAAGTTGCGTCCAAAAGATGTGAATATCAGACAGCCTCAATCAGGTGTGGATTACAAGTCCCATTTGATGACACTCAAACATGCAGCTCCCAAAGAGTACGTGCATGTGCTACACGAATCCAATAACGGTGTCCAATTGGCTGAAGCGTTGGCTTGCGCCGCTGATCAAATGGCTAAGAATGCGCCTCGCTACGAGCCACCAATAATTCTTGGGCGCGATGAATATACATTAGTTGCGTCCAGGGCGAAGAAGGATGGCGTTGATATGTATACGGCCTGGCTACGTATTCAACATGAGGCCTGGGGTTGCTGTGACAGCACAAAGAAAGAGGGTGAAAAGGAATGAACAAACTGACCTTTGGTCTATGGCGCTCCAACTTCGGAGTCCCAGGCAGATGAATGGAATTGAAGCCCGAGAAAAGCTGAACGAGTACCGAATGCAAATGAATATGCATGCTGGACCAAGGGCTTGTCTTGAATCGAGGCTGCAATTTATCCAAGCCATCTTGCACTTCTTGTTGTTTGGTCCAGACAATGAAGAGGTGAGCAGTTTCGCTGTCGTGTTTGTGTTGTTCGTCGAGGTTCTGTTGACTGAAATTCAAGAACGGCGTAAATCATTATGAGCATGTGGGAGGAAATAGAAGTGAACAAACTGACCTTGGTCTATGGCGCTCCAAAGAGTCGCAAGACGGAAACGCTAATTTCGATGATTGCTAAACAACCACCAAACTCCACGTGTGTCACAGTCTTCGTGGGCTGTGAGATAACTGCAGACAGTCTCCGCACTCGATGCCGTCGACTTGGCGTGGTCGAGGACTTCAAGCACGTTCATGTGGAAACCTATCGCCAGTTCGGACGTGATTTGAGAAATACCATTGAGAAACTGGCTGAAGAGCATCACTATTTCTATTTTGATGACGTCGCACCTTTGGGCATGGATGAGTTAATCCTGTTGCACCGGTTGGTGGACAAGTATCGAGTCAACATCGTAATATCACAGCAAATTTGTTTGCCTGCTCACACAGATTGTCTCAATGAGAAGTGCGTGCGATGTGCTTTGCAAAATGAGACCGACATCAATGACGTGTTTGTTTTAGACTTTCAAACGGCGGAGGAAGCATGTCGAGGCGAATACCAGTCAAAGCTCTTGAGCAATTCGCAAAAGAGTACGACCTAACACACGTTGTGTTGCTTGGATATGACAAAGACGGGGCGGATCATGTGGCCACTTGGGCGCATACAGCAGATGCTTGTTCAGCGACTGCTGATGCTGGAAATAGACTCAAGACGGCAATAGGTTGGCCCGAAAGGTTGCACTCCGAACCATCGAGCTTGAAGAAAGCAAATGCAGAGATTGAGCGATTGCAGAAGGCACTGCAAAGAGCAGCTAATACGGCCTTGTGTTTCAATCGAGGGACGCCGCTGACCAAGGAGTGGGACAACAAAGCAGATCGTGATTGGTGGGTTAAAGGTTGGATGGCAGAGGCGGAAAGCAAATGAGTTTTAAGCTAGAAAGCAAAGACATTCCAGGGTTTTCAATCTTCGTTGGTGATGATGGTGTTTGGTGCAATTTCCAGTCGAATAATCTGCACGCTAGTGTCAATCTAGTTTGCAGAGAGTATCGAGGTAGCATCGTTCACAAGACACTCGCCGGCTGGGTGGAGGAGGCAGAGAAATTTGCTTTGCCAACCAGAATAAGCAAGGACATGAAGCTGTACTATTGGGCTCCTTGTCCCGTTAATGCAGAAGTATGGAGCGCTTACCCCGATTGCATTTTCAAAGTTGAACGCATTAGTCGTGACTGTATTGCCTATGGAATGCGTGATGGCAAAGTGGTATTTGATGTCGCACCTACTCCCATGGCTGGACAGTCACAGTACTTTACGAATGACCTCACTGATTACGTCGCAGCTCTTCGAGAGCTGGACTGGATCAGAACTGAGACGTTGAAACTTCAACCTGTCCAGGAGGGGTGATGTCCACCATATTCATTCTGCACGGCACTGCCGAGCGTGACCCAAACTATGCAGCTGATTTGGTAAAGAATCTGCCTGGTCTGAATGTCGTTCAAGGTTTCTATGGCGACATCCTTCAGCAGTACGAAAACCCCGCACTTGAGAAATTGCAGGCTCAACCAGCGTGGAAAGCTGAGCACATGAAGACTGACATCAGGCTGCCAGTGATTCAATTCGCTCAAGACATGACGTATTGGATGAACAACTTCTCTGTCCAAGACGATGTGTCCAAAAGGCTTAGTTCACAATTACCAAATGCCGGTTCCATTGTGCATCTGTTGTTCCACTCATTTGGTTGTATGGTTGGATTTTGCTATTTGTACCTTGATGTCTTTCAGCAGACTAACGATATCCGGTCGATCACAACAGTTGGATGCCCTCTCCACATGTATGGAAGGGAAGTTCAAAGCAACTGGGGACCCTGGTACAACTTCTACCACACCGAAGACGTTCTATCGGCACCATTGAATGGTCTTTATGGTTGCACAGATCACGAAGTCAAAGACGCTGGACCACCGACAGAATTAGTCTGGGATAGTGGGTTGCCATTCACTCTGGCAGCGCACAACTGTTACTTCAAGAGCATGACATTGGCTGAGCATTTAAACAGTTTGAGTTGAGGTGAAGATGGAAATTGAACCAGAACCGATAAAGAAAGAATACTGGTGTGAACCAGAGCAGCCACAGTACAAATTATCCGTTATCAATAAGGACGGAGCGGTGTGTACAGTTATTGGACCAGCTTCGGTTGATCACAAGCTTACTTGTGATCTGCCAGAGGATATGCGAGAACGTCTATTTGAGCAGTTGTACCTAATGCTCGTGGGCGACCTTCAAGTGCAGGACATGCGTGTGACTAAAACGTTTGTTTCACTTTGGGATAGGAAGTGGCGCGTCGGTTCTACGGTCTTTCAAATATTACTGGGATTGAGCAAACGCCCCTCTTCTCTTGTGTCTATAAGCAACATCGAGGAGAACCCACTGCTAGACCCACTAGAGGCACTGATCCAATGAGCACTGATTTCAGCATGATCCTGATTTGTAGGGCTTCTTCCACCTACAACGATCTTAGAAATGTGGAGGAACTGAACAAGGTCCTTGCGGAATACGAGAATTACACCGAACCGTTCAAGCCCCTGATGTGTGACCCAAATACAGACTTGACAGCTATTTTCTTCAACTCATATTGCAAAAATCTGTATGTGCAGGACTTTATCGACAAGGCGAAAGCGATGCAATGGTCAGATGACTTCCATCTCTTGATCAGCGGTAACGCTAACGACTATGTCTCAGTCATCACCAACACGCTCAAGGAAGAGGACGAGAAGTATGGAAAATATCAGAAGGTGAGTTATGAATACTTTTGGGGATAAGCCAGCACAAGATCCAATGTGGGAAGCGCCAACGGCCTTCCATGGGCTCGCGATGAGATTCACTGAGGAAGACGAAAGAAAGTGGGCAACACATTTGCTTACTTTTGAGCCGTTTGAGCCATTCTTGGCTTGGTGTCAGCACATAGAGACACGACAATGGGACGTGGTCCCAACGCTGGAGAATGGAAAACAAAGCCTGCCTTACTCGCTTATCGGAGAAAATTGAATGCCTTTTGGATATCCAGCATGGCCAGCAGACGCACCCCATTACCATAATGCATGCACCGACCCCTGTGATGTGTGGCAAGGACATTGTTGCTGCGGCGCCTATCACGAAGAGGGAGAATTTTTTCTTGATAAAACAGGAAACCTTTTGAGGTACGGTCAAGTCGTTGTGTCTGCCGCCGCTGATACACCTAACGAATCCGAGAATGCCCTTTTCGGAGGGCGTTTGGGTTCAATTACTTGGGGATTCAACACGGAGGCGAAGAAAATGCATATGCCAATCGATTGGAGTATTTGCAATGCTATTTGGCTTGGAATGACGATCGCATGGATCGTCCAGAAGATCATATTGTGGGCGTGTTCTGTTATCGGAGGGATGAGAACTGGATGAACTTTAAGGAGTATGTTGATGGGTGCAAGCGGACTGAAGCCCTCGAACCAATAGCTGTCGATGGCAGAATGATCGGCGCCATGCGTTGCTGTGCTGCTGTTGCCGACGTTTTGGACGTGTTGAAGAAAATCACGTTCTATGGGCAAAAAACAGACAAACACAGCACCTTGCTCGATAGCACCTATGCAGTGTTGGCAGGACGTGTCAGGGACGAAATTCTTGATCTTGAATGCGGTGACGTGTCGAGATTGAAGGACGTCCCTTTCCGCTTCTTTCATGGCGTCATCGGCATAGCAACGGAAGCGGGCGAAATGGTCCAGGGGTTGTTGGCGTCGCTGAAGAGTGGCAAGATCGATCGAACAAATATCAAGGAGGAGTTGGGCGACATCCTTTGGTTTTTCGCCATCATCTGCGATGTGTTCGGATTCTCAATTGAGAAAATCATGGAATCCAACAACGCGAAACTCAGACAGCGTTATCCCGAAAAGTTCACAGTCGAATGCACAACTAATCGAGACGTCGATGCTGAGCGAGAGGTGTTGGAAGCTTCAGCCATGATCCAACACAGAACAATTCGCCCATACACTCGCGCCTCTCAACACGCAACGTGTCCGTGTGGGAAAATATACGGACGACATCCCCAGGATCAAATAGAGCCTTGGCTGAATGTGTTGTGTGACGGAAGTTTGGTGAAGCTCTAAGGTTGCCACCCAAATGGTGTTTGAGCCGTCTCCTTGGTTATTATCAATGCTTGTGCCAACATTGACGGTGTTGGTGCATTATGGGTTTAAAATTCGTGTGAGGTGTGAAGAACGAATGAGTCTGCCTTCTGGAAAGCGTCCTGTGTCAGAGCCAACAGGAAAGCATGTGGGTCGGTCTTCTGTCGCACCGATGCCATTGAATATCATACGAAGACCCCCAGACGGTCTCTCTTACTTCGAGTGGAACTTGTTGGAAGCTTCGAAGGTGTTGTGCGCTGAACCGCACTGCAACAACAAGACCACTGATAAATATTGCTCACTAGATTGTGAGGACTGGCATCGATTATTAGGTTGTCCAGAACGTAGGTCAGTCCAATGAGTAATGACGCACAGACTCAAGTAATAGATAACGACTTCGACTACGAATGCGGCTGCATGCAGGACGAGTGTGCCGTCTGTAATACTGGCTGCACAGAGTGTGGTGGCGAGGGTTGGGGAGTGCTTGGCAGTGACTTCTCGAATGACGATCCGCTCTGGAACGGCCCCGACGGACAAGTTATACGCTGTCCTAATTGCCACGGAAGCGGACTGGCTAAGGACATGACGTACTGGTAACGGAGAGTTAGGTCCAGTCCCTCGGCACGCTAAACAACTGTGGGACAAACACCGTCTCCTTGCTCTGCAGGTACAGGCAATCCTCCATCCCTGACAGCGACCCTTGGCCAGTTTGCTGCACCATCATGTCACCATCCAGAAACGTAATGTTCACATCACTTTGCTGCAGGAAGTCCTCAGCGTAGTCATTGTCATCCTGCAGGGATTGCCGGTACGTGTTCTGCAGCTCGAACTCAATTGCTCCTGGTGCGACGTCAGTGACTGGATCATCGTATCCGGTGCGCTTACCAACAAATGGTGGGATGGTTACGTTATCAAGTGTGCAATTGCCGTCCTCGTCCTTAAACGCGTCCACACGTTGATACTTAGGGGGACAGAAGCCCTTCCAGTCGTCATGAAAGCTCCAGACTGTTATTTGCTTACCACCACTATCCTCGACGTTTATAGACGACTCCAGGGCGCTCCCGTTGAGTAGTTTGTCAACTAACCAGATGACGTTGCCATCACCTGTTTTGCCAGCGATCACGGACTCGGGATATAGGTCATGTGCCCACTGGCCTTCTGGCCTTGTGTCGGTGCCGGCATCATTCTCATGTGGCAAACTACCACGACCACTTTGAACAGCAGTCCAACAACCAAAGTAAATCGGTGGACTATCCCTGCCCCCGCTATCGAATGACACGAGCACTTTGGTGAACTTATCAGGCGGCTGGTGAAATGGGTTCCCTGGGTAAGCCCAAAGCGATGAGGAGAGATCGATTCCCTTGAAGTCACCATGAAGTGGGTAAATATAGACACGGCAAAGTCCAATTCCCCAGGGGTCTCGATTGTCCACCACGATCCCTTTGTGGACTCCTGGTGGCATTGCTGTTTGACCAGTGAAAAATGGCTCGTCCATCGATTGCCTCCACTTCTGACAGCAAAACAATAACACCTGGGTAATGACTACCCAGGTGTTTCTTGCTTCTTAGCGAATGTTGTGTTTTACGAACCAGCGGGCGGTGTTTGTTGTGGCGCTGGATCTGCCTGATTGACACTTGTGTCGATCGAGGAGAGTGTGGAGTTGGCGCTGCCGATACTGGCTGCAGCGCTACTTGCGGCCGTCGATGCTGTTTCTAGAGTCTGATCGGCGTTACCAACGTTGGACACAATACCTTGTATTTGCTGTGCCCAGGCTTCTACTTGTGCTTCAGTAGCACCGCCGCCTGTACTGATAGCCTTCTGGAAGTCTTCTTCAAGGCGCCCAACATCTGTTCCGAGTGTGTCAATGGTGGTGCTTAGGGTTTGAAGGCCGTTCACGACACTTCCAACATTAGTGTTAGCCGTCGCAACGTCATTTTGAACTTGCGAAACTTGCGTTGTAAGTGCTTGTAATGCGTTATTGAGATCGTCTGCTGCTGCCATGATTTGTTCTTGCCCCTCTTTGAGAATTTGTATTTGTGCCTTTATCCACTGTATATCTGAACGCAATTGCCCAGATATAAGGTAGTTCCAGCCGTTAGCGATTTGTTTTAGCATGGCGACGAGTCTAACACAAAACGTGAGAGTGGCATCGAGAAGAATCATTCAATATTTCTTCGCTCGTCGCTCTGCTTGTGTGTTCAAACTGCAAAGCTCTGCAAGCAGCAGCATAAGACAAACGTACACGAAGCAAGCGTAGAGAACGAGCACTGTATTCATTGGCGGATAACTTCCCGTAAGTTAGTTGGTAGTTTCGTAATTGGTGCACTTCCATGCACCAATGATCACTTCTGATGTGTATGGGATTCCGGTCATGGCGTCGACCAAAGAAAGAAGCATGTGAACATGTTCTTGTTGCAGGCATTCAGGCTTGGGAGTCCGAATCCAAAGAGACGAATAGCAAGGGAACCCCTGAAGTGGAATTCCGTAGCCCAGAACGTAGTATGCCTGAGCACCGCTAAGTTCCACAGCACGGTATAGATCCTGTGGCTGTTCACCAAACTGCGACATGATCGCGGTTTGGATATCTTCAGTTGTTTTCTCTAACCAACTCTCAATGCGACAGTCCTTTTCTGCTGCATCAATGTCTGTGAAGCACTTCATGTTGTGAAATTTCCAGAAACGGATTGCTTCATTCTCGCGCTCTTTGATGGCAGCAACGCGCTGGCTGAGTTGTGTTAGGTTGAGATCTTGGGTCATCAGTGATGCTCCTTAATAAGGTCGGAGACGATGTCTATTTTAAGCGGTGGAATTAGACGAAACTTCCCTTCGTAGTCGACGATGCAGTGTGTTTGTCGTTCCATTAACTCGCGTGGAATAACTGACTCGGGTAAGTCGACTTGCACCATGTCCCATCCCGGATTGAGCGTTTTGTCGACAACTCGATATAGGGGTTCGGCATAAGCATTTTCGTTTTCGGAACTGACCGATATGAAGCCGTCAGCAAAAGCTGCCCTTGTTTTGATGGTGCAAAGAACTATAAGAAGGGTGCCAAGGAAGGTTCTCACTTTCATGTTGGTTTGACCTCGTTTTCTAATAGTCCAATAAGCTTCTTGGGCAGCGAATCGATTGTGCTCTTGGTGCTCGACCAATAGGCACCAATGGTGCTTTCGATTTTGAAGTCACCGATCACATATTGCTTGCCTTGAGGTCCACAGTTGTTCACGTCCATGCCGGCACCAACCGCCATTGCCCTGCAGACCAATGGGCGCACTTCATAAACGGCACATTCACCTTTGTCTGACAAGAACACACATTTTGAACGATTATCTAACTGATAGTCTTCGATCTCCATGTCGAGCTGTTCCCGAAGATGATCGACGCTGATTGGGATTTTGTGCTGTGCACAATAGTCCACTAATGCCAGGGCTTCAGTGTCACTGATTGTTGTTTGTTGATAGCAGCAACGGCTGCAGCCTTTTGCACATTGCAACGGCGGCCTTGTTTTAGAGAATGTCTCTATCGCTGCCCAGGCAACTAGCAGGCGAACTTTATCAGTTGGCTTTGCCTTGAATTTGTCTCGGACCTGCTCAAAGTAGTCCCAGACAAGAAGCTGCTTCTCCTGGTCGGAAACGTCCATTAGCCTTTTGAAATTGGCGGTGATGTTCACCATTTCGAATAATTGCATGTGTTAGACCCAAAAGGTTTCTGGATAAATGAAGCCAGCGATCACTAAACGGTACTGAATAACAACAATAGTTCGGAACTTTGATGCTTCACAGTGGACCTCCACTATGAATCGATCCTCTTCCTTTCTATAAGCGCGGAAGATGCGCTCCATTTGTTGTGCTATCTCTTGCGTTGTAGAATCTCTAAACGTCTGAAATCCTGCAACAGTAGGCATCGTGCCGACTAATGACTGTGCGTACTCCAACAATGCTTTCTTTATTATCCGTTTTCGCATTTCACATGCAGCGTGCTGAAGTCTGGACCGAATTCGGTCAGCTTGCGCCGTTGGGCATTTGCAGCTTGGGCAATCATGCTCATATTCATCCCAATCGTGTTTCATAACTTCCATCGTATTTTTGCACCGAGCGAACCAGCGCGGAGGAAACAACCAAAAACCTCCACGCTGATTTTCTCAGTGTGTCCCCACACTTATTTGCGTTTGCTACCTGCAGTCGCTAATTCTTTGGTGTTAGTTTTGGCAGCGGCAATGGCGTCTTGCAGTTTGCGTGGCACGCTTTGTTCAACTACCTGCCCACTGTGCAGTTCATTCCATATGTTCAAGAACTTCTCTTGGAGCAGTGTGTCGCTGCTGGTAGTGCCACTGTTGGACTCGATCAGTCTGACCACCATTGCAATAAGAACCGACTTCGGGCACTCATCAATGATCGCCTCGCCGATGCGTTTGGTGGCAACGTTCTGTTTGTTCTTCACGTGCATGTTTTCATTCCTTTGTGTTTGTGCTAATTCTTAAAATCCGGGGGCTCCTCGGTCGTTAGCCGTCGGAAGGTGAGCCTCTAACCCTGTATTTATCCTTCAAGCCCGTATATACGAGTTGTGTGTTAGTTCCGAGATAATAACGCACGCGGCACGCGCGGAAATTGGAGAAATCACTAATCTTGTTTCTTCTTTTGTTGCTAGTCAGTCTTCATTTACTTCTGAGCACAGCAATGTTTTCTCGATCTTCCTCTTCTTGTCGCAGCAGAAAGGTCACCACATCATCCAGTTTTTGGATTTTATGGTCTACAGTCCATTTCGGGTCTAGGACTGACTCAGTCCAGGCTTTGGCTGGTAACTGCCCAACAACAATGCCTAGCAAAAGACCGATGACTAGATCTTTGTACTTCTCAAACATCTTCACTTCGATAACCCCCTTTGGTCCCTTTTATAGTCTTCCTCTGGCATGTCCCATGGACGTGGCGCTCGTTTTCCCAAGGACTTTCGAAGCTCATAACGCATATGCTGCATCCGAATCACTGCTTGAAACTTCTCTTCGAAACTTCCTTTGGCAGCAGTTTTCCGAGCTAAACTCTTTTGCTCTAGCAACCACTCCTGAGTGAACCTCCTTGTTATTGAGGACCTCGGTATTTTCTTCTTCTTTCTATTGGAACCTGGCATTGTGCTTTACCCACTTGTCTAATAAATTGAATTTTTTCAGGATGCTTTCGAGCTTGTTCATGTTTATGTTTGCAGACTCTTTTGCCGTTTCAATCTGAAGCCAGTCTTTTGTCCGTCCGACGGACACCTTAATTGCAATTGCGTATTCGAGTTCGAAAATTTTGGCAGGGACAGCGCCTAGCTTGATCACTCTAGCTGTCGCCATAGCTTCCTCTTCAAGGGGTCCTGATGGTGGTAGAAATTGAACCTTCACCCCTCGGATGACCATGTACCCACCATCGCTCTTACATCCCTGGCTTTCTAAGTATTTCCAGATAGGCCCAAGTGTGAATAGTTTGCCCTGACTTGGGAGATAGCAAAAGATGTCTACATCCTCTGTATAGAAGGGTTCCGAGTAGTACATGATTGATAGGGAGCCGCCGATCACGTAGTCAGAGACCAGCTTTTCCTTGATTAGATTATTAAGCATTTCCATCACTGGAGCAAAGATCGGCGGCATGCCAGACTCTTCAATGGCGTTCAAAATTTTCCGTATTCGTCCCATCAGTGCACCTTTTCACTTACGCTTTGATTCGTACCCATTCTTGTTCAGCTCCTTCAATACCTTGGCTATATCCCCTTCAGTGCGGCAGCCAAGCACATTAGCTATGCGGAACGCCTCGTCCAAGCTCCACTTATGCTCGGCTTGGAGTTTTCCGCATAGTAAGGACGCGTCGATCCGCGCCTGACGTCCTAGTTCACGCAGAGACATGATTCCCTGGAGCTTAAGCAACCGGCGAAGCGTTGGGAAAGTGTTTAGGTACTCTGGCATCTCAGTAGTCATTCAATGTCTCCGAATTAATCTTATTGTGGAAATTTTACCACACCAAACCGATTGCACAAGTGTGGAAATTCTTCTACACTGTGTTGTGTTAGGTTCGATTCCGGGGAGATATCAAAATGGAACTATCGAAGCTACATCGCACGCTAATGCCGCACAGATTTACTTCCTATCAAGGACACGTGGAAGCTCCGCACAGCTATGTTGTGTTTGTTCGCATCGAGCGTTACATCGCTCCAATGTGGTCTGACACGGAAAAGTACATTCGCATTAAATCGGGTTCGTGCTACGAATAGGAATTGGTGAGAGGATGAGCACTGAACTCGGACTGGTTAATTGTGAGGATTGCGGCGCGAAGTATATCTGCGACTGCACTTGCAAATATTGTGAATTGCATGATAAGAAGGATTGCCGCAAGTGCTTTCATGGGGAGTGGGAAGAGGGCGACCGCGTGCCCCAAGAATGGGTAATTGAGGACTAAACAGATGACCGAAGCAACGTGTGCTGCGTTGGTTCCAGAAATCAATGCGGAACTATTACGAATTAAAGCAAACAACAAGGCGAACTTAGGAATCACTGCAGGTCTAATGCCAAACGACACCATATTGGTGGTCTCGTTGTCAGATCGAGACAAAGCGTTGACCCTAAAGCTTGATGTGGCAACGCTCTGGCATGAGAAATTGAAGACAATAAATCCTCACGAGTATTTGTCGTTGCCATCCGTCGGTTACGAGTCCGCGTGGCAAGCGTTAGATGAAGTGATGCTTGAGAAAGCTGGTGTTAGATGGAGCAATGAAAAACGCTCTTTCTATCTGATCGCCACGGGTGAATTGCTTCAAACGAAACGGGGTGTTGGGCAAGCGACTCTGGTTCAGCTTATCGATGAGGTTGCACGTCTCAACCAACAGAAACGTAAACAAGCTGACAAAGACCTCGCTGATGTAAAGAAGCGTCTGAAGTTATGATCCCGGACGAGCTAAAACAACTCCACGATTTGATGCATCATCAACAAGAGATGCTCGAATCGTGGCGTTTGTTCTTTATCTATGACATTAATATTGGAGCTGAGTTTGAGGTGGCAGTGCAGTGGCTTCTCGAAGTCTGGTCTCTAGCCGAATCAGGAAGACGGTTGGAGAGTGTTGAGAAACTCAGAACCTTGAGAGATGAATACGGTGACTTGTCTGAAGTCGCACTAGAAGCCAACAGAAGGAAGTATGGTGAGTAGACTTGAACGAACAGCGAACATGTGAAGAGATCCATCTTTGCGTCTATCACAGGCGATTGAATCCAACATTATTACAAGTTGGAGCGCCTCGTCTTGACGATAGGTGCAGTGTTTTCAACTGCAAAGACTATAGCGTGGGCGTGTTTTCTCATTCCGTGTACGAAGGGTTATTCATCATGGAAGTCGGTGGCACCAAGATGAGGACTTCATGAAGATCAAGTACCGCAATTTCAGGTTCTCCGAAGCCACACTCGAATTGATCACCACGTGCGCTCAGATCGTTGAGGAGTACGAGGATCAGGGGTTCTCTCTAACACTACGGCAGCTTTATTACGCTTTGGTCAGTCGAGACATCATTCCTAACAAACAAAGCGAATACAAACGCCTTGGGGGCGTTGTTAACGATGCTCGGCTAGCTGGAATGATTAGCTGGACAATGATCGAAGACAGAACGCGCAACCTGGAGACCATCTCCGAGTGGACCACTCCTGGAGAAGCTGTGCAGTCAATGGCTGAGTGGTATCACGTCGACTTGTGGAAAGACCAGCCGATTCGTCCAGAAGTTTGGATCGAGAAAGACGCCCTGGTCGGTGTGATAGAGCCGACATGCCAGCAGTTCGATGTTGACTACTTTTCTTGCCGTGGGTACACGTCACAGTCTGAAATGTGGCGGGCGGCGATGCGTCTTAGGGACTACATCAGAGCCGGACAGAAACCGATCATTCTGCATTTAGGCGATCATGACCCCAGTGGCAAAGACATGTCTAGGGACATTCACGATCGGTTGAAACTATTTTTGCGAGGTCAAGAAATCCATCTTGAGCGCATCGCCCTTAACATGGACCAAATCAGGCAATACAATCCGCCACCGAACCCCGCGAAGTTTACTGACTCACGCTGTGACAAGTACGTAAAAGAGTTCGGTCGCAGTTCCTGGGAGCTAGATGCTCTCGAACCAAGGGTGATTGCTGACCTAATCACCGATTGGCTCAACTCGCTGATGAAGAGATCTAAGTTTCGAAATCGTGTTCAACTCAAGAAGGACGGACAAGCTCAGCTTGAGGAGCTGAGCAACCGATGGGACGAGATCAGTAAGTCCCTCTAATTAATGTTCACTATTTAACTTAGCTGTAGAAAAATTACCACACTGAGGGATTGCGCAAGTGTGGAAATTCTTCTACACTATGTTGTGTTAGGTGAAACACCCGAGGTCTACTAAAGTGTCTGAAGAAACCGCGCCAGCGCTAGATGCTTACATATTGGTGACAAAGCAAGGCAAGAAAAACAAACACGAACTCTGGGTCAACGGAGAGCTTTGGGACACCCGTGTCTCCGAACGTCTCTATCAGTACATCACCCTTGAGAAGATAACCAGAGAGTCGTTGCGTATGCACTACGAGCAGCGCATCAAAAGACTCAAACGTCCATGGCACTTAGAAGAAAGAAAGTGGCTCAGGGCGGCTATCGCTTTGTTAGATAGTGGAGGCGACCCTTTGTTGTCTCCTGAATTCTACGCTTCTGAACACTATGCCCTGGACAAGCTCACTTATGGTTCGTGGCATATGCACCTTCGAAACGCACAAGTAAGTAATCCGGCTTGCGTGTTAGTCAAAATCGTCGGAATCAAAGCCAGTTAGATTTGGCGTCCCAACAATAAATTTCAAGTGGAGATGGGTCAAATGAACACACTAAACAAGGTGCAACCTCGAAAGCTTTTCACCGAAGCGCCAAAGGATTGGGAGTTGGTGGACGAATTCGATAACGAAGAATTCTTCCAACCAGCATGCTTTCTCAGCAGAGAAGGCAAGAAAGAATTCGAATATGCCGGCGAGAAGATCATGGCCTTTACCTGGCTTCACGCTGGCTACCTCTGGATCAAAGACAAATCCAAACAACACAGCAAAGATGGTCAGCAAGATTTGCATCATTGCCAGCATTGTGGGCATCGCATCCGCTACGTGTCCTTGTTCCAGGCGCCAGACCAGACTTATTACCTGATCGGTCGTGACTGTGCCCGCTTCATCGAATCAGCCAAACCACGTTCTGTGTGGCTCAAGAGCGAGCAGATCAAAGATCGACTTGAACACATTCGTCTGGTGCAGACCAAAAATGGTGCTCGCTACGTGCTGTCGGCTCAAGTTCCCGGCAAGGTATTTTGGGACACGTTCACCGATGGAAGACCAAAGTGGCTGTCCGTTCAGAAGCGCGAGGACAGACGCGTCGAGGGTTCGTATACCTGGTGGTGGACTATCTGGGGTGAACACAAAGCTGAAGTGCTTAATCACTACTTCGCGTTGCGCAATGCTCTCAAAGGCAAAGCTGAGATTCCCAAAGACCAGATTAAACCGAAGTTCGAAACGGCGGCAACGATCGATAACACGAGATTGTTGGAATTGTTCCACACAGCGAAACAAACACTAGATCGTCCTAAAATCAGAATTGAAATTCCGTCAGGTCAACTCGTGCTCGCGTGCTTGGATGATGATTCTCTTTTGGTGAGGCGCTACAAGCCTGAGTACGCCAAACTGGGCTACATCACCCCACAAGGTGTTTTGCAGTTGGAATATGCTGGCAGAGCAGTCCAGCAGGAAGTGGTTGACGCCCTCAACACCTTCTCATCGAGTCCAATAGATGCGGCGACCAAATACGGAAAGATGACCGGCAATTGTTGTTTTTGTGGACGCGGTCTCAGCGATGCGCGTTCAGTGAAAGTGGGATTTGGACCGAAGTGTGCAACTAGCTTCGGCTTACAATGGGGTGACACAAAATGACACGCTATTTCAAATGTGCCAAACCCAAAACACATGTGAGTCTGAGTGAAGCCTACAACATTTGTGCTGGCAATCGATACTGCTCGAATGCTGTCAATAAGGTTATGTGTTGCGTGCACCGCGAAAATAGGAACCTGAATCTGCGATGGCCGGTCTGCGACAAGCACGCTCAAAGCTTCTATTTTAAACACATGGGCGTGCCTGTGCACTTTGAAGATATCGTTGACGCGGACATCGAAAAGCATTGGGTAGAAGTTAGACCAAAATCAGCCCCATAAGGAGGGAAAATGAAAATAAAAGAGGCGAATCTCAAAGTAAGGCAGTGCGCTCTGTTGTGTTTGTTTCACGCCGACCAAGTCTGTCCGAATGCGCAGGAGGATGGGGAACTTACTGTGACTGCAGCTGCTAGATGGCGATTTGCATGCTCTGTCATCGATTGCCGAAATAACGCCACCTGCGTTTATGACTTCTCAACTGAACCAACTCTGCTGTTCATAAATCGTGTGGTTAATAGTGCTGTGGAAACGAATTCCGAAGCAAAGGAGCCTCAATCTGAATCTCTACCAAATACGAAGCCAGCTCTCAGTCTATACGTCATCACACACTCTGGCTATTCTGTCTCGCGAGTTGACATCGATGGCAGTGGCGTGATTTTGCCTAACACGCAAACACCAGACCTCACGCAAACGCTAGAAGAAGCCAGAAACCTGATACCTCATTCGAAACGACTTGTTCATCATCTCAACAATGTCGGTGGGTTCAGGGAATTGTGGCAGTCTGGACAGTTGAATGACTTACCGGACGAGGCAGCGAAGTGACTGCTTGCTGTGAAGACCACGCAATGGGTGGACTAAGTCAGCATCCGTGCGAGTTTTGTGGCATCGCGACCGGAGGGTTGGCGTTCATCGTCTGTTGTGATCAACAGAAAGCAAAGCTCAGAGAGCTTCTCACCTCACTTGTCACGATGCAACGAGAGCTAAGAGAATTGAATTTGGATTCATGGCAACTTTGGGTTTAGAGAGAGAGGGATTTAATCAAATATGTCTACACATGACGAAACAAGAAAACAACAAGCATTGGATACGGCGACACGAACCTACAAAACGTTGCAGGAGGAGCGTGACGCACTCGTGGAGTCGATACGAGGTCTTCAGTCTACTGACGATCCTGATCTCTTGCCTCTTCATGATGAGCTTCTTCAAAGACTTAAGGACGTTGAATTGAAACTGAAAAACGCGGTATGAAGTGTCCGAAGTGTGGCTACGACTCCTGGGAGAGGTTTAGTTGTTGTGAGTATTGCAGCAAGGTGATCGACGATGAGGACGACCCTGCTGTGGGCGGCCGATGCGATCATGGTTTCGACTTTTGTTCGACTGGATGTCTGTTCGCATTTGAGATCAGATTTCAAAATTTAGATAAAAGCTGTTGCATGCCTGAGTCAAGAAAGGAGAAAGAATGAAAGATTACTTGTGTGGTCCCGTTGACCAACCGTATTCAGAAGATGTAAAACTATTTGAATCCTTGGGGTTGAAATTCCCTGTGGTTCACCACAGCCAAGAAGTAGAGATCGGCACAGTGACGCTTTATGAAAGCGCAAAGGTTACTATTTGGGTGGACCAGATTGGAGCTGTGTTTTGGCGCTTTAAAATCGTTGACATTGATAAACGCACGCATCACATTTCTACAGGAAGTGGCTCGTTGTCCCGATTTTGGCCAACTATCAAGCTTATAGCTAATGGTGCCATGACTATTAACTGCAGCCAGGAAGCGAGACGTTTTGCCTGTTTGCCAAAGGGGATTTGATGGATTGGGGTATGACAGTGCCTTGTGACAACTGCCCATTTCGTAAGGAAGGTGGCATCAGACTTCACCCTGTGCGTGCTCGTCAGCTTGCTGACATGATGCTTGACTCTCAAGGAGCAACGTTCACCTGTCACAAAACAACGGCATCTGATGAGCGCGACGACAATGCTGACGAGGATGGTTTCATTCCTCAAGAGCATCACAAGCACTGTGCAGGTGCTCTCATATTTGCGGAGAAGAATAGCAACGCCACTCAGATGATGCGAATATCTGAGCGATTTGGGGATTATGACCCGAAGAAACTTATGTCGAACGAAGAAGCAGTTGCCAGTGTGTTCGACACAAAATCTCAGATGGTTCGAGCGAACAAGAGCTAAGTGAACCTCTGCATTTTTGCAGCGAAATCCTTGTTTAAGCTCGATCCAGAAGATTTAGGTTTTGACAAAAACCCATCAGCCCCTATAGAATAGGTTTTATCTTGGTCGTTAGAGGTCGCTGCTGTGTCAATAAGCAAGAAAGATTCCAGTCGAATCAACGGTACCAAAGGTGGCAGACCCAAAAAACGTCTGACTCGCATTCTGGAAGAGTTCCATGAATTGTGGGAGATGTCCAATTTCTTCCCGAAAACAACTGGCCTAACGAAGGTCGTGTACGTGTCTCCAGGTCAGGGGCAGCATGGTCCTCGAATCAAACTAAGCGGATCGAGTGGTCGCTATGATCCACAAGACAACGTGTCTATCACAATCAGTCAGTCACCTGAAGTTGTTGGCTTAATACCAAAAGGGATCGCTGCGCATGATATCAATCTTGCGAAAGAATGGATTCAACTGAACTTCGCGGTCTTGATGCAGTTTTGGAACTATGAAATAGACAGCTCAGAACTTGCCAAAGGCTTGCAATCCCTATAGTTCAAAGTCCAGGCGCTGTCTTAACTCGTTCCTCGAAACTCATATTCGCTTTCGTCCGAGCGTTGTTAACCGCTGTGTTAGTTAGTCTGTCGAGACCGAAGCTAACTTGGGACTTGGTCATTGTGTCAGGCTGAATGACCATTACCGACCGATCTCGCTGTCCGACGCGCCAGATAGTTTTGCCGGTGGCTTCCTGTACCTCTGGTTTGCCATATTGCTTGCATGCTGATGCCATTACCGTTTCGGCATCCTCGACGTTTATACGCCCGTAAATCGAATTCAGATGGTAATCACCACCAGACGGCACAAAAGTCGCAAATGGAATGAAGGAAACGCTCCCAGCGAGGGTACTCCCTGAGAAGTCGGTGTGAAGCCAGTAAACTTTGCAATCACCGATGTATGGCCTCAGTTTATAAGCTTCGGATGGGCAATCGGTGCAGGACCACCCACGCTTCTGCATTTCTTGTTTTAGTTGAGGAACAGTTAAGCCAAGTGGGATGCCTTTGTAACGTATTCCGTCATAATTGGCGCCTTCAGCCAATGCTGGATGACCCAACAACAGCAACGTAAGCGCCAACAGCAGCAATCTCATTTGTGCAATCCTCCGTAAAGACTCTATCTGACTAAGTCTTATCGCTCTTATGTGGCTTTTGTGTGTAGAACAGAGCGGCGCTATCCGCCCATCACATGGAACATAACTTCTTCCAGGAGCTGGGTCTTTTGGCGGTCAATAATTGCCATTCTTCTTACGACGTCCTTCCAAAACAAGGGATTTTGCTCGTTTGATTTGGCGACGATGTCCAAGTCGAGCATCGAGTGCGTGGGCACAATTTTAGGCAGTTTCGGCTTCTCTACTGGTTTCTCTGTCGCTGCTGGAGCTGTTGGTTTCTCGTTTTTCACAGCTTCTTGCTTATCTGGCGATGGTTTAGCAGTCTTGCTTGGGGCAGTAGTTGTTGTTTTAGGTGTGTGAAGGGGCTTAGTCACAACTTTTGAAGCTGCGTGTTTGGGTTGGCGACCACCTTTCTTTGCAGCAGATGCCGACGCAGGGAGGTTGCCTGGGATGGCTTCTTTGGACCTTTCCATGTCTAGCTTTAGCTGCTTATAGCCTGCCACAACGTCGTTATAAGGCTCTTCACTTAGTCCATACTCTTCGCGCTCGCCATTTAGAATCACATATTTATTGCATCCGAGCGCAGACACAGCCTTGGCCACGCTGAGCCCAAGCTCTGTACGCAACCGTTTGATGTGCCGAGCCCGCTTTGCCTTGGTAGTGTCATCGATCTTGAACTCGCGTCTTCGAACTTTCGTGTTATTCATCTTTGGCTCCTTATTTGTGTTTGGTTGCGGAAACGCAATAACAGTGGCTGTTTCTGGAGATTGAACTTGTTGTTTTTCCTTCTCTAACAATCTGGAATAGGCGGCTGACACCTCTTCTTCGTGTTTCTTGCTGGCGGATGGGGTTTGTCCCACTGAGGCTGTAACAATCCGTGGGGGCATTGTTTCCGAGCCAAACAGCTTTTCGACACACAGGACACACACTCCAGAACGCATATAGAAGTTGGTTCTTGGAAGTCCACACTTCGTGCATTTTTTTGCTTCTTTCGTAGTCGCAGTCACAGTTTCCGTCTCCTATAAGTCACATTAAATCTGTAACACAAGGGGACAGTTCCCTTGTGTTATATCGATTTGTTGTGTTTTTCTATATGCGTCGGACATTGTGGTCCCTCAGTTATTACCTGGCCGGAAGGACTTGAACCTTCAACCGCTTGGTTCGAAGCCAAGAACTCTATCCAATTGAGCTACGGCCAGTCAGTTTGTTGCTTGTGCCACTCCTCATGAAGCTCTTATGGTTCGAAGCCATTCGCTCTATCCAGCTGAGCTATGGGCGCTTAGAGTATATATATGCTAGCTTTACAGATACGTGTAAGTCAAGCTCGCCGTGCAATTGGGCGTTTGGACCCTTTTTCAAGATGAAAACAGGCACGATTCTATTCGAACGACGCATCTGGCTAGCGTTGGCTTTGGGTGTGCTTGGCTGGCTTGCCTCGGGGGCATCGAGTTCGAAAGCCGCTCCCAAGCCGGATGGCGCAAGGGCACCGATGGCAGCGCTCAGTCGAACTCTTAACTTCGACGACAAGACGACGATAGGAACCCTGACAGTGCGCGACAACAATGATCAAATGATATCGCTCGGCAGAGCCTGCGGTAAGGTGGTCGTTCCGCATGCCCCGCTATTCATGACGGCCACATATGATTTGATTATTCATCCGGAACTGTTGGACAAGCTGCCTGCCGACGCATTTTTCGCAATCTGCTGCCGGAACCTGCAGGAAGATTGCTCTAAATTGCCAGCCCACATGGCGCGATTCACCGGTGCGCGTCATGTGGAATTCCACAACTGCGATGTAGACGATAACGCCTTGAAGAAACTGGCGCCGATGAAATCTGTGGAGTATCTTGATTTGATCGGCACTGAAACTAACTTTTCATGCCTGTCTGAACTACGGCAAATGTCCTTGATAAACACCCTTTGTCTAGGCTTTAATGCCATGGACAAGCAGAACCTAAAATACTTGCAAGACTTTCCCCATCTGACAGTTGTTTATCTTGACGAAACCCAACTGTCCGACCAAGACCTGGAGCAAATCGTTAAAATCAAACAGTTGGAACATCTTAGTATTGCGGGCAATCTCAAAGTCACCGGGCGCGGTATCGCCCTTTTGAAAGCCTGTAAAAATTTAAAAATTGTAGATCTCAGAGAACTCAGGATAACGGTGAAAGACATACTTCAATTGCACGATTTGCCAATCATTAGCATGAGGCTTCCTGGATTTTCCGAACCTGATAGAGCAAAACTCCGCGCAGCGTTTCCCAAAGCAGGAATTTCGTTTGATTCCCACGAAGTAGACAATGACATGAGACAACTTTTCGCGCCACTACATTAGGTATCATTCTCTTTCAGGGAAACCGGTTTCATAAATGAATAAGATCAGAATCAAATGGGCAGCGCCAATACTGAGCTTGACAGCGCTTGTCGCTCTACCTCTGCATTCCAGTGCCGATCCACTAAAAGTGAACGCACCTCTGTCAACCAACACTAGCCGCATTACCTTCGACTCGAAAACTTCGCTGGGCGGACTCTTCTGGGTCAATCCTCGAGGCGAAAGGGTCGCAATCGGCAAAGCCCGTGGAACGGTGCTGGTTCCGAAAACAAATCTGGTCCTGGAAGTCAGTTATGACGTAATCGAACATCCAGAGATGCTCGATTCGATTCCCGATGTATTCTTCGAGATACTGTCACGCAACTCCGAAGAAGACATGAGCAAGCTTATTCCCCACTTACCCCGCCTCACACAACTGAGAGCGCTTGAACTTCAGTATGCGATCTTGCCAGACGCAGCGGCCAAACCGGTCGGGCGTTTGACTAATCTAGAACGAATAGATTTACGTGGCACGGGCATCAATGGTTCTTGCTTCCAAAATCTTCAATCGTTGGTAAATCTTCGGTACCTCAATGTCGCGTACAACCCACTCAAGTCAGACGGTTTGCGGTACATCATGGGTTTGCCAAAACTGCAGCTTCTCGCCATTAACATGTGTCATATCACCGACGCCGAACTTGCCATTATTGCCAAGCCTGATCGAATCGACGACCTTAACCTATCGGAAAACCCGGCCATCACAGACAGAGGGCTCCTTTGCTTCAAGTCATCGAAGAAACTGAAATCGCTGTTCATAAACAGAACACGAATTTCCGCCAACGGCGTCATTGCTTTGAAAGATACCCCTCTGAAACATTTGGTTCTGCCACTTTACCCTCTGATTGACCAACAGCGAGTGCGAGCCGCCTTTCCGCACACGGACATCGAATTCGCCAAAGACAAATTAACAACGGATATGAGACAACTCTTTGCTCCCATGCACGACACCGGACCTTCAGGTTACAATTAAACCCAAAGGAGCGCCCTGTGTGCGGAAGATACACGATAGCCCATTCGACTGAAGAAATTCTCGAACGGTTTCAAATTCTGGCTGAGCGCATTGCAGTCGAGCCCAGCTATAACGTGGCGCCTTCGCATTCGGTGCCGGTGGTTGTTCCCGACAGGTCCGGCTCGTCGTCCGATGCACCCGGTCGCCTGTTGCAACTGTGCAAATGGGGACTGGTTCCTTTCTGGGTCAAAGATTTGAAAGGCGCCAAGCCGATCATCAACGCTCAAGCAGAAAGCCTAGCAGAAAGGACGACCTTCAAAGACGCTTTTGTGAAACGCCGTTGCGTTATTCCAGCCGACGGCTTCTACGAATGGAAGAAAGACAAACGCGGCAAAGTACCGGTTCGCATGCGGTTACAGGGCGAAAAGCTGTTCGGTTTTGCCGGCATCTATCAAGACTGGCGCTCGCCGGACGGCAGCAAGGTCCGCACTTTCGCCATCATTACGGTTCCAGCCAATGATGCCATCAAGCACATTCACCACCGCATGCCCGCGATTCTGACCCGGGAAGCAGAAAACGTCTGGCTCGACCCCGAGGTCGAAGACGCAGACGCTCTCTCGCAGTGCTTACAACCGTATCCATATAACGATCTAGAAGCATACGTGGTGTCCAGCAAGATCAACAAACCTGACACCAACTCGCCTGAACTGATTGTCGCGGTTCCCAACGCCACTGTGGATGAGCCTGCGGGGCTAGAAAACATTGATAGTGTCGAACAAGAAGACGCCCCCAAACAGCTGAAGCTGTTCTGAAACGTTCACGCGAAGATCTTCCGCCGGTTGGGATAAACAACATTTACAACATCTATGGACAGGGCAAGAATGTAGCGATTACGGAGACCTTGAGGCGGTGGCATCATGAAAGAGCTGAAGGAAGCGCCCAAGGTGCACGACCGCGAACACGACCAGCCCACGTCAGGTTGCCCATTTGCGAAACATGGGTCGCTGTTTCTCTATCTCGTTCCTGCCTTTTTGCTACTGGCCGCATGGCACTTCTACACGCAGAGTAATCCAAATAGTCAATTCGTTTTCTCTAGCCCACAACTGGTGTTCGACAAGTTGCGCTGGCACAATCCATAAGAACCGTTAAGCAAAATGCGTCCCAACAGTACTATAGGTCGGGTTTTCCGACCGCGCCCTTGCGCCTTCAGTAGTGCTTTTACGATGGACAAATGTATCGACTTTCCGTAACGTTTCATTTGGACTTTTCTGTTTCCAGAGCTTCGCCTGAGGTGAGGTCACTTACTAATGCGCATATTTCTATCGATCGTGGTTGGGCTTCTCGCCCCGGTATTCGCGGCTCCCTGTCTCGCGCAACAAGCCGACTCCAGTGCTGCTCAAGGCGATCCTTATCACACCACCAACCCCACATATGCGGGCGCACCTGCAACAAGTAACGCGACCGGCACTCAGACAACCGCCACATTGCCTACAGGCTTTGGACAACTGGCCAACGTTCCCGGAGGACTGCCTCAAACGCGGCTCGATAGCCTGGTGAAGGACAGCGGCTACAATGATCTGATCTACGGAGATGAAGGAACGGACGGTCCACCTCCGTACAATTCATTCACACCAGATCACTATATTGTTAACGGAATGTCAGGCGACACCGGCCTGACCACCGGACATGGCACCGTATTGACGACCTCATGGGGCTATCCAGATACGATGAGCAGCGGTCCTGGAGTCTCAAGTATGTTCGGGGCCGCGACGACGGGCTACGGGCTGGGGCAGGTAACCGGCACGCCGACAGGCTATGACCTCGGATATGGATCTGGCTACACCAATGGTTATGCCATATCGCCGACATCAAATGTGAATGGGTATTCGCTGGGTTATTCCCCAGACGCACTCCCCGCCGCAATTACCCCAGGCGCTCCAGTAAGTTTGGCTGGAACCGACACTGGCTTTTAGCAAGATTTTTGAGTTTCAATTTGCCGGAGAGATGTTATGACCAAGATTATTAAGCAATCGATTCTCTACTTAAGCTGTTGCTTGGCGCTTACCAGCTCATGTATTGGAGCATACGCACAAGAAGCAGACAGCACTGCTGCTCAAGGAAACGAAACCAACTCTTCGACCAACGCTACGCCTTATCTCGACAACACCACTGCGATTACCGGCACTCAGACCGAGGCGACTAATATGGCGCAGTATGGACTTCTAGCACCAGGATCAGTGTATGGCTCTGGTTCAATTCCATCTGGCACCTACTCTTTCGGATTTGGCGCCGGAGTGCCGAGCATGAACGGTGGATTCACAGCGCTACCGGCAACTGCAACATCTTCCGTTGATCTGAACATTACCGATGACAATGCAGGCGCTGCAGTTGGAGCGACAAGTGGATACGGAGTGGGATATGGAACCCCTTACGGACTCGGGGCTGCAGCCGCAGCCACTACTGGACTTGCGCAAGACATCGGCATGAGTACTGACTACGATTTAGGCGGCTTTTAGTTGGATTTAGCTGAATTCAGCCGCTAGTGCGCTTCGCGGCCAGCCGTCAAACAATACTGACTACAAGAAGCTTCGGGTAATGATCCTTAGCGGATTCCGGGCGTAATAACTCAGCCATCGCCTTTGGTGGCACCATTTATCCGACCTAAAACTTTTAAGACATCAGGTTCCCTGGTTGAAACCAGCCAGTGAGTCCTTTTCCCACATGGCAAAGTCTATCGATTGAAACCCATGCCTCTCATAGAACCGTTTTAGCCAAGGACTGCCTTTGTCGTAAGTCAGACCGAAGTATCTGATCCCTTTGTTCTTCGCGAAACTCACTAATTCATCTACCATCCGCCCGCCGATCCCATTCTTGCGAACCGTGGAGTGAACCGACAAATCGACAATACTGGCGTGTCGAGAATTGCCGACGAGAAAGCCGACGCCGAGAAGTTGGTTCGACACGCGGTCTCGAGCGGTGACAACGCACAGCGACTCACGCAGACAACGTTGCCATAACTCTTCGTCGCCACTTGGGTTCTCGCGAACAGCAATGATCTCTTCCGGCGTCACCTGTCCGTTTAGCTCGCACAAGATTTGTTCATTCATGCTGAAGGTTCCTAATGTGACCTCACTGCGACAGTTTGGCATTGCCTGGATTCTGCGCGCGGTCTGATGTGGCCGGATGGGGTAATTTTACTAGAAAAATGGCGATAACTCGTCTCCAGTCCGTTGTTAGCGAGACTTGTTAGCGAGATGGCGCATATGAAGGTATTTCGCCGCCAGGCCATACAGGCATCGTTCGAAGGATACGCATCGCGCTGGGCGAGAAATTGCTCGAGCCGGAGACGATCAGGTGCAGGCAACGCACCTTTGAGTTAATTGGAAATGGCGGTAAATAGCCTACTCGCCTGACAATCACGGCGAGAGCCTGCATGGTGCGCGGGGTCGCTTCAACATCTTTATGTGCTCGCTCAGGACCGTTATAAGGCGCCATATCGGTAATTGCCCCGTTAGGCCGCACGACTATGTGAACAGCGCCTGTACCGTCATAGCCTCTAAGTTCACTCTGATGGGAGCTCATCTGCCTCTGGACCGTCCAGAACCAGTTATTCCAGGGATCTCGGAACGGGAAGTCATGCACCTCATAAAATAGCGTTGGCCATCTTTCTTCCCCTCCGCCACAAAAGCCCCAATCGATAGTTATTTGATTGCCGATTGGCAGTCTCATTTCCTCAGGATTTATCGGTTTAGGATGATTCTGAATAGGATAGGACCAAATGCCCAGCACCTGAGCGAGTTTTGCCCTTCCGTTGAGCTTCGGTTTTGTTGGTTGGGGTGTGGGTGCGGAACGGGGAGATGGAACAACAGCCTCAGATGGAAAACCGTTAGCGCAGGTACAATCCGACTCATCGGGGCCAGGCAGCATGGTGCTTGCCGAGCTTCGCCCCGGGAACTGTTGAATTTGCTGAGGCACCGGCGATGAAGGAACGATGCTAGATTGGAGCATACCAGTGTTGGATGTTACCGATCCGGTTTGCTGTTGTGCACACAACCGAGATCCATCGCCCGAAGCGAATATGTTCAACAGGCTGGCTACCAACACAGCGGCAGTGATCCGAGACAGCTGCATAGTTGTCCTCTGGGATTCAGTATTTGACGTGTGCCGAAACCATACCGGGAAAATGTGTGGTTGGTGTGAACAGCTCTACTGCTCTTGTTGAAACTTCAACCGACAAACATCACAGTGTGTACGTATGCCGCCAGGCTCCGACCGTCGTGTCTCTCCCGGCTTTCCGCACTCCTCACAAATGCTCCCGCTCGAATCTTCTGCATCCATCACTACTTGCATCATTTCTTTGGTCGAATTCTCAATAGAGAGGTGGAGCAAACCATGCTCTTGCTTGACCATCATTGCTCGAATGCGTTTACGGTCTTTTGCGCTAAGGGCACAAAGCATCGCTTCTAATTTAGCCGAGACGTCTCTAAGCAGCGACTCCCAACCCTCTCCGCACCAAAAGCCACTTCCCACTAACATTTTGCACTTCGCTGCCTCAGATACATCCCAGTCCCGATACAGGTTTGGGAAATCTTCGATAAGCTTCTGCTCTTTGCTCAGCGACATAACGTCGAATGCCAAGGGCTTCTATCCTCTTTTACTAGCCGAGTGGATACCATCAATATACATTCTTTCTTCCTAAACGCCTGGCAATAGATCTGGTAATTAGGAGGCGGAAACCGGTTGTGAATGTAGAGCCTTAAACCTAAGGATGTGCGGCCCGGCTTTGATGTTACACTGGATTGGCTAAGGGAAACTATCATGCTTGAACTGCGCCCTAACTGCGAACACTGCGACAAAGACTTGCCGCCTGATGCACGTGATGCGATGATCTGCACCTTTGAATGCACACTCTATCGTGATTGCGTGGAAAACAGTCTGGACAACTGCTGCGCTAATTGCGGCGGCGACCTTCAACAGCGTCCAATTCGGCCGGTTGGCAAACTTGCAAAATTTCCGGCTTCGACCAAGCGTGTCTTCAAACCCAAAAGCTAGTTTGTCATTCGGTTTACGGCAACCCGTTTTCTCAGTACGATGCCTCACATTTACGACAAAATCTACGATATCGTTCGGACCATTCCCAGAGGAAAAGTTCTGACCTACGGAGTAATTTCGGACATGATTGGTGGGCGCATGAGCGCCCAGGGAGTGGGCTGGGCTCTCAAAGCACTCGGGCGGGCGAAGGAGAAAGAAAGCCTAACGAAGAAGAGTTCGAAAACGATCTCCAAGCCAGCGAAAGAGGAAATTTCACGAAAGTCGACTAAGGTTTCCAAACAAAATCTCGCCTCGCACAGTTTAGACAATGTCCCATGGCAGAGAGTCGTAAACGCTCAAGGTGGAACCAGTACTCATAAGATAGCGGAGATTCCACCTGGACTGCAGCAGCATCTTCTTGAGGCTGAAGGCATCATCTTTAACGATGAAGGCAAAATGGACCTGGACAAATATCTCTGGATGGAAGGAATTCGAGATAGCCACCGCATGTGATGCATTCGGAAATTTAGATGCTAATAGGTAAATCCACCAGCAGCTAACACCTCCAGCCTAATTTGCAACGGATCGCCCGCTGGAGGGTAGTATCCGTCGGCAGGAGCGCCCCATCCGAGAGTATCTGACGTCGTTATCGCCGGATCGGTATTGTTGGGAGTGTCATAAGGGGTGTCACCGATTTCAGCCAGATCAGTTGTGGCCCTATTGTTTGCTTTCACTTGCTTGTAATATGTCCGCCACTGGCCGAGCGTCGCGATCGAACTGTCGGCAACTTTCTCCAGTTTCTGCTGCTGAGCAATTTGTCTGTCCAGTGCAGCAACTTGTGTCATCTTTTTCGCCGGGCTAGCCGTGGAAGGGGTATGGCTGTCGATCGAGCTTTTGAGTTGAGCAATTTTTTGAGAGTCTGCTTTCTGCTGCTTAATCGCCTCGTTCCTAATTTGGATCCACTTCTGCTGGCTTAAATAGGCTTCCTCAAGGTTTGGAGGAACACTCGACAATCTCTGTGACGTCGCGTCAACGTTGGTTTGGGCATTGGCTGGTGACACCAACATGACGGTGGCAACAACGAGCAATACGCTAACGGCACCCAATTGATGCATCTTAGATACGCGAGTTCGACAGCCTGGTATGTTCATTTGTCGGCTCCTTAATTGGATATCGGCTGCGACAGAGTAGCGAAGGCGCTTTAACAGTCTCGCCATCAAATTCAATACACGACTTTGTTCGAAGCTATGCCGTCGAGAATACAGGCTTCGTCGCTCTCTGCGACTCACTCCATCCAGCTCCAGGCTCATGCACCGATAGACGCCCGAGCAATATGAATGTTTCGTGGACACATCAGAGTGTATTGCAGCCAACAAATCCAACGCCTTTCGAATTCTCGGAACCCAGGGGGGCGCAACCGACATCGCGAAAGCATTCCTCGTATTATTTTCAGGACCGATGAATGCATGATGACCACTTCAGTCTAATGGGTTCTCCAAACTTATCGCCCGCTTTACAACAAACAAACATACTGCTGATACGCTTTTAGTACAGGCAGAGGGCTTTAGCAATTGACGTTTAGTTCGCTCATATCCAGGATTATTGCGCTAATAGTTCTTGTCGCACCATTGGCTGGTTGCGCTCATCATGTCACCCAGACGACCCCAATCAGAAAACCTGCCGCTCCAAGCTCGCCACAAATTCAAGAACTCTTACCGAGAGACATGCCGGTGGAAGAACTTCAGTTGAGGGGCTTGGACGTTCAGCTGTGGAACGGTACTAGCAATTCTCCGCCCCATACAATTTTCAGCAGAGATAAGCGCCTGCTTCTGCGGCGGGAGTTTGATCGCAACAGCGACGTCAGCTTCGTCAAATTCAACCATGAACGTTCCGATCCAGACAATGACTCTAAGCTTAAACTTGATGGGAGACATCATTACATTTTGATTGAATCTCGAAGTCAGAACGACACATACAAATACTTCGTCTATTCGACAAGTCCGAAGGTCGAGCTCTGTGCCACTGCTTACAGTGGCATCCATAGGCTGCGCGCAATTGAAGTTGGTAAGCGAACCTGTCTGTGCATGTATATCCAAGATCGGCTGCCGGGCTGGGGCGCAAGAACGGTTTGCCCAGCTGTCAAATTTGTCTGGCGGTGGGATGGGACGGGTTTTCAGCTCGACAGCGGCGCCATGCGCGATCCTTCAGTGGAACAGCCAGCCCCCGATCTCAGAGCAGCGATTGCGGAGCAATTCAAACTGTCGAGTGCAGAGGCACCGCCAGAACTTGCTGACGAGGTATTGTCCAGATACTATGCAGGGCAAGGTCGTTCCGCCAGACATTTTTTCAATGAGTGCTGGCCGAAGAGAAGAAGTGGCAAGGAGAGATATTGGAGATTTTTGTTCTCTGAAGCAAAGAAGGGGAAATATTGGACTGTCGCGAAAGCACTTAACGAAAGAACGGACCGACCACGAATTCCCAAAGCCCTTGTGCCAAATATCGAGCAACAACCCGGCAACCTCATCGGACCGATATGAAGAATGGAAGCGAAGGCACGAGAGACTGCAAAGCCTTTGCCTCATCATGGATGCTGACTCACTCTTCCCTATCGCTCTTCAGCAGAACGATGCCTGCTCCGCGAGTGCGCTCATCTCCAGAGTAGAGACCGTCCCACCAACGTCTTCCACCAGCAATGAAAGACTCCAACGACATTTCATTTCTGTTGGGGTCGAAGATACGAAGTTCTCCAAACCAAATTCGTATCTCTAAATATGGATCATTGTCCTGAGACAGATTCAGGGTGTTCTCAGCCTGACCACGCCGACCTTCAAATTCGACATCAAGACTGAGGCGATGCGACCATGGAGCAAAATCTTCTTCGACGGAAGTGTTGAAAAACTTCCATCCATAGATAGGGCCTTGACGCTCAAACACTGTCCTTTCCAACGTTGCAAGAGTTAATGGCAGAATCGCTGCATCAGCTTTGTTCCACAATCCATTACGGTAGGAAACTGCAACGCGGCTGAGAGGCTGCAATATTAGCTGCACCCGATCATCGTCAGGAGCCGGTCCAACCTCCGGCAGGCTCAGCACAGAAAGAGTAACATTAGCCCAACCCTGCTTTTCGTTGATCTCTAATCCAGCCCAGGTGGCTTCGTTACACCCAACGTTTAGACCCCAATTTGCTCCTCAGTAAACTTCATCGTGGTACCTCGTGGCAGCAAGGTTCTCCTTCCTTTAGACATACTAACGGCGAGGAGCAAATAATGTAGCATTGTTATAGGTTGCGGAAGAGAATGCCAGGGACTCTCATACAAAATATTGAAACCTAGCGCTACCAGATCGCTCTAGTAAAGGCCACATGCACAAATTCTTCGCCAATTGGTTTCAGCGTCGGAACCCAAGCCTGGACACAGTTTATGAAAGGCTAGAAGTGTCGCTCGTCGAGTCCTTCGAACATGTTAGTACTTCAATCTTCGCGAGACACCGTGTGGAAGAACAGATCAAAAAATGCGATGCCCAAGCGCTTACTTGGCTAGAGCGCTCTGAGACCGCCACTCGACAAGCAAACGAGTCATTGAAAAGTATGTGTTTGCAGAGGCAGCAGCAATATATCCAATCATCTTCTGAGCTGCAAGAACTTCTTCCCAAACTGATTCGCGGCAACAGCCGCCTTTTGCGCATTCTTGCAAAGTATGAAAGTGCGGTTCTAAGACTGTATGTCATTAAGGCCCTACTCCAGGCACTGCGCAGACAAGAATCGGAAGAGATAGCGGACTTCGACCAAGTTGCAGCTGCCCTGGTTTCAAGCATAAAAAAGATCTGGCTATCGCAGCAACCCGACGATAACTCATTGAAGGTGATCGTTACTCGAATCAATGATCTTCAAGATCATGTTTTTGAGTCCTACAAACTACTTATGATGCAGGACGATCTAAACCAGCTCACACCGACTGATCAGGCGCAATTTTTAGAGCGAATCTCCAAAGTTATCGAAGACCTGCAATCCAAATTGGACGACTCAGTCTCCCTATGGAAAAGTGTTCATAAAGAAGGCACGGTAAACGAAAACGAATTAGACGAATCTGCGCCGGAGCGAGAGAGCCTCTCCACGCATATATCGAACGTGGTTCAAATGCTCAACAAATTGGCAGCACAGCTTCAACCGTAGAATCATGACACGTCTATTCCGATATTGGCCAACCATCAATCGTTTCGGAAATGATTCGCCTTGCATCGCCGATCAGGTTGTCGCCGGGATTTGCTCTGGTCATGAACTCCATCCAGGCGGTTAGATCTGTGAGAAGGCTCATCTTTCGCCATCGCTGGGGGAGCTGACCCCCAGCGGACTGGTAACCCTCGGATACGGCGTTTTCGAATCCGGGGACGGTGCCGTGGGGTGCGCGCAAAAGGTTTCCCAAATCGAAGAAGGGTGTGCCGCTGAAGGCGAACTCCCAATCGAGTACGGCGGCGACCTTCCAACCATCGGCGTGTTTCTTTACGAGAATGTTGGAGCCACCATAGTCTGAGTGGGACAGGCAAGGTTGTCCATGCCACTCATCGAGCAAGTGGGCTTCTGAATCTAGAAACTCGAGGACACGCTTGGAGAGCGACGAACCGAGGCGTTCGCCCCCGACACCATCGACCAAACAATGTTTTGCGTATGCGATCAAACCGGCGCCACCAAGATCGATTCGGTGCGCAATATTCATCTGAGCATCGAAGAATCCGGCGTGTTCGAATCTGAAGTTGTGGATAGCCACCAGGGCCGCGCCAACCGATTTGCCGAGTGTTTTTACTTCGCCTACCGGCAAATTCAGAATCACGTCTTCCATGAGAACGCCGTCGATCCACTCCATTAAAATGTACGGATGCTCGGTGAACGGATTCGTCGGTGCAAAATAAAAGAACTCAGGAGACGGCACAGCCCCGCGCACTATGCGATTTATGTTCCACTCCTTCAAGGCCTGCTGGGGATCGCGAACGAACAGTCGCAACAAAATAGGATGCGTTTGACCGGAAACGATGAGGCGGATATTCGTGTTGGCTAACCCACCCTCCGCCTGCTGCCACTCAACCACGCTACCATTTGGGAAGGCTGAGCCGATGAGCTGATTTAGCTCATCTTGCTTAAAATCCAGGGTCGAACTGGCACGATTCCATTTACTGCGCATCGAACACGCGAAGCTCCCCGTTCGCAAAACGAACTATTACTCTGAAACCCAACAGAGTCAATTTTAGCCCACCTTAAATTAGCAGACTACCGATGGAAAAGAGTTGATTTTAAGCAAACTCTTTGCAGGCAGCTTCATTGATTGAGCAGAGAGAGCTACGCGCCTTCCAAGGCGACTAGAACCCTATTGACGTGATCTTGACGCACTCTGATTTTAAATAAGTGATATCGACGCAGGCAGGGCAATTTCGAGCCGTTTTGCACCGGCTCACCAAGTTTCTAATGGAGGTAAGGCTAATGGCGGATGTAGTAACAAAACCACAAACACTGACTCCCATCGAGGTGGGCGAACACCAGACCACAGGGTCTGCGCCAATCGTGGATATGAGGACTGGTGCCGCTAGTCCTTACAAAACGCCAGACACAGCCAGTCAGCATCTTCCGAACATTACGCTCGACGTCGTTGGCGCTCCCAAATCAGACACCGGTGCAATTGCCGCAGCGGCCGCCGTGGTTGGCACTGCCGCTATCGCGGGAAGCGAACTGGCCAAACCCAAAGATCAATCTTCAGGTGCGGGTGATCAACAAGTGAAGCAGATCGACTTACACGGAATGAAGGACGAGCCTGCGCTTCGGGATAAGATTAGAGAAGCCCTCAAAGAAGCCAAAGAAGGTAAACCGATTAACTTCAAGATCGACATGACGAAGGCGGTTGTCGATGCCGCAGGAAAACCTATTGCGAAAACGCGAAAAGATGGGGCTGGTAATCCAATTGAAGGCACTCAGGCCGACATACTCTATGAAGAACTGCAGAAAGCATATCCGGACAATCACTTCGTTTTCCGCAAACCTGATGTTCAACCTGGCGAAGCTGGCTACAAGGAATTTCCAGCAGCAGTAGTCAATGCCGACGGTACTCATGAATCAACGCGCGAAAATCAAATCACGCTCGGTCAAGACGTGGAGTTCGGAGGTGCAACAATTCCCAAAGGTTCAAAACTATCTTTGGGAGCACTATTTGAGCCAGATGCCACAAAGCCAGGTGGCGGCACGATCCGCAATGCCAGCGCCAGCGACCCGGTAGTTGCCACTACGCCTGACGGCAAGGAGATCAAGATAGCCGGGGCTGGCGAAACCGTACCTTTCCCGGGAGACTCAATCGACAAAGATCCGCTCAAACGTGGGCAGATCAACGACAAGGGCGATTATGTAATGGTTCGAGCCAGCGACGACATGTTTCCCATCCCGGCGGCTAAGATTGGAGACTCCTACCATCAGGGAACGAAAGATGGACTCTGGGCACCAAATGCGGTACAACGCGACCACTTCAAGCTTGAAAATGACATGACCATGGCCGTAACTAGAACAGGCGGCAGCGCAGACACTGTAGACGGTGCGGGCAATTTCTTTATGCGCAGCGGCTATAAAAATGATGCAGATGCGGCTGCCAAGAATTACACTGGCGTACCCAAGCTGCCCAGCGGTGAATTAGATGTCCGTAGCGCCCAAGAAATGATGCGACTTCGCACCGAACTAGGATTGACAGACCAAACTCAAGTCGGAAGCGCCCTTGAAGAATATATTCTAACCACTGCCCGAAGCAACGCCGCCGGTCAACCTGTTTCGGATTATCGCTATTTGGAAGATGCCGCCAACGCTGCCCGCAGTGATGGCGATCCGACACTTGCCGGCAAGATCGATCAGCTAGCTATTAGAGCCGAGAGTGCTCAAAAAGGGTGGGGTCTTTTCGAAGCGGCACCGGCCGCCAGAGCTGCCACCTCTGACGGCGCTACAGCCAGTTCGCTGTTGGGTGAACCTGATACCACCCCCGGAAGTGCCAGACCTGTCGCCGATCTTAGTGGCTTTGCTGCCGGGTTACAACTTCCCGATCGCAGATTTCCTTTGGCCGCTTTGGCAGATAACCCAGCCGCAGCTGAATTAGCTGAACGTCTCTCAAGTCTCAGCTTGGCTGATCGACAAAGAATCGTAAATAGGGCCATGAATCGCGCCCAAGCACGGCGCGCACATATCATGCACGGACTGGTCGTAGCTAGCGACCCGGGCGTGTCTGAGATCGCGCCGAGCAAACTCTTTGCAGACAGCTTCATTGACGAAGCAGAGAAAGCGCTGCTCGCCTTTAAAGGCGAGTAGCAAGATAGCTAACTAGGCAACCAGCAACAGCTTCCCACTCAGATTCTTACAGGCGATGCTTCATCGCCTGTTAACTTAACAATAAACATGACACTGGAAAGTTCAGCACGAATCGCCAAACAAACTGACGGAAACAGTCCGTCAGGCGCTTCAACAGGTGCCGAAAAGGCAAACATACTCTCAATCAAAGGCGAAACGACGGTTGGCGGCGAATCAAGGCAGCCAACCGGCATCGCTGAGGCTGCGGCTGCTGCTTGGGCGAAACCATCTAGTTGGCACTCACCTGTTGTGTCTTTGCTTGCAGTCGAGCAGGCAGCCGACGCTGGTTTACCCAAACTATCGTTAGTGCTCGATAGTGCACCTAAGAAGGGCGCCAAGTCGCAGGGCGATTCAGCGCCCAAATCTCGCGACACTTCGCTTGATGTTGCGCCTGAAACAGTGCTGAAACCGCGAAATGAGCAAGAGCGCGACGCCCTTCACATAGTGCAATCACAGCTGCAGGACTGGTTGTTACAGAAGTGGAAGCAAGGACAACAACCACCACAGCTGGCACCACCAGAAGCATCGGAGACTGCACAATCTGCCTTCAAGACATACAGCGCCCTTATAACGGCGCTGAGGTCCGAAGAAGATGCGGGCATTTACGGCAAAGACACAAAACAACTATATACAAATTTTTTGAAGAGTTGGCAAGACGACGTTTGTCCTTCTTTAATGCGTCAACTTACCCAGAAAGGATTGGACGTGCCCGCAGGCGCTCCCGGTTTCGTTGTTTCTGTGCCGGAAGCACCCCTTCAGCAAGTTCAAGAACGACCGGTGTCTCTGCACAGTAAGGAGACAGGCGACCCATCTTTGCGAGCCAATCTCAACATAGATCCGGAGAAGATTCCCACGGCTGACGATGTGAGAAAGTTGAAGATAGTTGGATCGTGGATTGGCACAGCGTTTTCTATTCTGCAAACTGCGCAGCAAAGCGAACTCGATCGTCGAATTACGGACAAAATCAAAACCGAGCATCTACCAGCCACCTATGAGCCCCCGGCAGAGCTATCTCCGGAGGCGCACATGCAATGGCTGCAGGATGTCTCCGCCATGCTCGATTCAGTATCGCAGGTCAACAAGTACGCGCAAGAGATCAAATTGATCAATGAGGCCAGCAGCAAAACAGGGGGACAGTCGCCGATGCCTTACCCGCCTGGGGTAATCGGATTCGACCAGCAGGGACTGATTCAGTATCAGCCTGATTTCCCACCCGCTGACCTGAGCAAAGTGCGTTTGAGCAGCTTACAAACAGAATTATCAACTTGGGAGAAGGACTATGGTAAAAAAGCTGATGACACGGCTGGCCGCATCGCTTTGTCAAAGCTGAACTTCGCCACGGTGCTGACATGGAATGACGTGCCTGTAGAGGACAAAAAGGGGGTTTTCGCGTACGACTCACACTCCAAATTATGGAAATTTATTGACCTCGCCGATCCATCTATGTCATCAAGCATGCCGGGCGTAAAAGCGCTTTTCACGCTCGACAACAATAAGTCCTACACTTTCGTCGGGTATGTTGATAAGAGCCGCAACTACGAACCGAAAGTTGGCGAAGAACTCCGTGATATTCAGCTGAGCGACATCTCGGTCTTACGCAGCCGGTTTAAAGTTTCTGAAAACGCAGACCGCAGCGAAATAGTTCTCACGCAAACTATTCAGCCGTTACAAGGTGCAGTTTATAGCTACCAAGATCTTGTCGGTGTAACACCGATTGGGAGCCCTTATACGAGCGTGACGAAGTACAAACCCAACGACTTGTTGCCGATTATGGATTCCTCAGGTTTTCATCTGATTGCCGGCCGAGATCTGAAAGCGGCGCAGCAGTTTGGACAAGCCAGCTATGTCAGTGGGAAGGGACTGAGCATTATTGCCGATGCAGCGATGGTGGCCTTGGCCGCCCCGGAGGTCAAGGCCTTGGGGTTGGCAATCAAGGCAGGAGGCAAGCTAGGAACAGAGGTGATATTGCATCAAACCTTAAAAACAGTCCTGCGAGGAGGGGCAGCTGCCACTGTTGTTTTCGACAACTCTGAGGGACAGAAAAATTACTGGACAAACCTGGCTAATATGTACCGAGCAGTGTATTACGGGACAGACATGGCTTTGGGAAGGTTCGGTAAAGTAGACGTCCTTAGTCCAAGTAAACCATTTGCTGATTTCATGAGAGCAACCGAGGATCCTTTCACCCGTGTCGTCAGCACGACCAGCGAGAAATTATTGAAGCCTATTGTGATCGCATCCCTGGGTAAACTCGGCGGCGCTATCTTGAATGCTTACCTCAAACAGCTTGTCGGGCAAGAAGAAAATCCCTTGGTCAAAACCGGTGAGCCAGTCGCAATGCAGGTAGGCACAGTGTCTTCGGCACGAGGACCTGAAGAACGGGAAAGTCCGAGCAATATTCTCACTACCTTGAGCAGCTATGAGCAGATTCTACTTCGCGATGCAGACCGTCTTTCACACAACGACGGCGATGCCCAAAGAGCAAAGTCTCAAATTGAAACTATCTTCGAGAAGACCAAAACCCTCCTGGCATCGAAAGATCCAGCCCATGATTCTGAACGACTGGATTATATTGGCGAACTCATAAGCAAAGAGCACTTTTCCAGCCAATTTTCCCAGTCTGACGTAACTCAACTAAATCAGCTTCTCTATCAAAGCCTTCCATTGCCACCATATGCAGGACCACTGAGTAAGAATGATCTGTCCTTTCTATTCAGTGGTCAGCAACCGACCGCCGAAGTGCTGTCCAGGTTTTATCCTGACGGAGGTACGGTCCCCCCAGCCTGGCTCAAGATGCCGCTGGTGGAACAGGCTGTAATGAAAAAGGCTCAACAACTCAAGGCAGACGCAGCCGCTGGGATGTGGCAAGACAGTGGAGGCGAAGGTGACGTCGTCCGAACAGCGCGGCTCATTTCGGCCTTGATGCTGGCCAAAAACCCCTCCGGCAAACTTCCAGATACTGTAGACACAAGAATCTGGGCGGCAACTACGAATTATGAGCAGCAGTTTCTTCCGGCTACTACTTCTGCCAATCTGTCGCTTCCAGTCAAGACAAGCGAATTGATTTCCAAGCTCGAACATCAGCTAACCTCACTGCCCACCGAAGATGGCACTGTCGGCTCGGTGGCAAGGGCGCTCGGCAGCCAGTCCCTGGTCATCGGCGCCGCGCTACGGTCGCTCGGAGTGATTGGTGATGCCGCATATGCTCAAATTCTGCAAAGCGTTGTCGTAAGCAAAGACGTCTCTAAAAGTGACAAAATTGACGCCTTGCTTGGCTGCGCCGGTCCAGGGTATGTGACCTTTCTTAGCGCCAGTGCAGGTTCATCTGACGGCAGCGGCACTCAAACCGGCGCCAATCAGGTTGCTGATTCCAGCGTAAACAACGCCATGAAGGAGCAGTTCAAGCGAACTCTCGATGAGCTTGCCATCGACGCCAAAGAAGATCCCGATGTTCGTGCAATGGCGGCACTGTTGTCGTGCCTGTCAAAGGGCGATAGCGACACCTTCCGTTTCCTGCTTCCAACAATTGAGCGAGATTGGCGCGAATGTTCCGCCACCAAGTCGCCCCCGGGCACATTTGCCAATCATGTCTCAGCCCTTTTGCTCAAAACGGAGCTGGCTGAAGATGCTCCCATTCCTCAGATTCTCAATGCGGCTGAGGCACTAATCAAATTGGGTGGAGACGACAACGCACTTGCCGCAGCCCAGGGACTGTTAGTGGTATCGAATTCGCGTCGTTCTCACTTGTCCGATTTGAACACGGCAATGAAGCTGCTTTTTCAGCATCAACCGGGCGAGCAGCCGTCAGATAGCCAGCTTTCAGAAGCAATATGCGATGCCCTGCAGCAAAAGAGCCCGGCAGCAGCTCAAGCATTTTTGAAACACAAAGCCAAAGGTGACTTACACAGTTCATTGTTGGATCTCTATAAGGGCTTGTCCGAGACGGTTTACGAACCAGGTGAGTTGACCTCACCAGATCGGTTGGCTACCACTCCATTTACCGTGCTCAAGCAAAAGGACCCGGCCTCGGCAGAAGCGTTTTTGAAAAGGACAATGCCTTTAGTCGAGGAGATCTTGAAACGAGCGCCAACCATTTCGGCTGCTAACAAGCAGGCGATTCCAGAGCTCATATCCAATGCTCTCTCAATGTCCGCCTCAGGCTCGCTGTTGCCGAAACAGCTGTCGGCGTTAGACGGTGCACTGTATGATTGTTACAGTCAGTTGGCCCTCTCGGTTGGTCCGCTCGATGTCTCGATCAAACGCGCGGCCCTGGAGGCGATCGCTGGGCTTCCAGACAAAGCCGCTTCTGACGAGTTGTTTTACAAGATAGCGGCACCGCTGATTGGCGGTCCTCGCCCAGAAGCGGGCGAAGGCAGTCCAGAGATCCAGCTTCTTGCCTTATCGATACTGGAAGCCAGAAGTTGGCAGAGCGGCAACTCCACGCAACGAGCCCGGTTCATAGAGTGGCTGGGCACAATTCACATCGATGAGGGTTCCGATCCGGTGACCAGCGATCGAATTGAACGACTGAAAGCTAAATATGGCGTTGCCTCTGGAGCCGACAACTTGTCGAATTCAGGTCTTGTACCAGCCCAAATTAGTGGTGCAGATCTTACCGCAGCCAATGCCTGGATCAAATCGCACTATCCAATGCTCATCGAAGATCAATATGAAGCAGCAATTGCCAGTGCGCGCAAAAGCGACTTGCTATTTCCTGTGCTCTGGAACGGCTTAGATCGAGTCACAGAAAAGGAGATGCAAGCCAACAATGCCATCGAGCAGGAACGCGCAGCTGAATGGCAGGCGCTTCGTCAACAGGCCATGCCGGTCAGTGATCTGCCTCAGGCACAAACGGACAGTGAATTGGCTAAGAAGGCTCTCTACAGCATCATTGTGCAAGACGGTATTCCAATTGAAAGCCCACCCGCCGGTCAGTCTACCGGCACACCATATTTTTTGCCAACCACAACCGGCAGCCAATGGCAGCTAAAAGCTGCCGAGGCACTGATCGAAGCAAGCAAACCAGGCACCACCGGGCAACCTTCTTCAGTGAATTATCTGGTTCTCTCTTTGAAGAGCGGAAAATTAGCCCCAGCCACCATCAAATTGTTGGTAGAAGCATGGAGGACCAACGGAAAACCCAGCTACTCCCAATACATCAACGTTTTGACGACGGTTATCGACCAAGTTGAGAGAGAGCAGGAAAGCCTGGAGGCGATGACTAGAAGAACTAGTGCCAGCTCTGCTTTGCTCCAAGGTCCTCAAGAAAATGTGCTCCAAAACCTTCAGAATGGTGCTAAAGAACGAGAAGCTCTATTATCCCTTCTCAAGCACTATCGAGATGAGGGGTTGGCTACGCCCTGAGCACCACATCAGCAGCGCCCCTAAGGCACCTTTTCATTCATCATCTTATCAGGGCTCAATCATATAACCAGATGCAGACAGACTCTGAACTCGCAAGCAAGCCAAGGCATGATCACCATCATAAGAACGTCATCGTCCTAAAGGAACGGGGCGATGCTCGCGCACCGCCCCGGCTCCGTACTGATTCGGACTATTTCTCTTGCTTTTCGCAGGCTGTGCCGCATTTGCTGCACATTGCGATGCACTCTTTCAACTTCGGATCTTTGAGGTCTGTGCAAACCTCAGCACACTTTTTGCAGATGGCGCCACAGGCCTTGTCCACGTCTTCATTGTTGGCGCTTTGCCGCTTCTTGAAGTCGTGATTGGTGTCGCAAATTTTGACGCAATCTTTCATGGTGTTGATGGTTTTTGCTTCGGTATATTTGCCGCCTTTCTTCTTGAAGTATTCAAGGTTTTTGGCGCAAGTTTCCGAGCAGCTCTTGCAGAGGCTGGCGCATCCGCCGTCGACGGCCAGCGCCGCCGCTCCGCCTGCCAACAAGGCAAACAACACTAACAGGAACGCAATTGATCTTGCTTTCATTTTATTATCCTCACTGTAGTTATTGTATCCGAACGGGCAAAGCCACAATTCAGATCAATAAGGACCTCGTGAGAATATAGATTTTATCGGGGTTCCAATGATTGTCTGACGCAACGTCCCACTTACGTGATATGTGCAAGCGACTCTGGTGCGCGTCGAAAACACGAGATTGACAAACTATTTTTCGAGACAAAGACGCCAGCAGCTGCCAGTTATGGCTGCTTGGTTTCGTCTGAGGGGCGAGCGAATCGCTGGGAGTTGTATCGCAAGAAGCCTGGCAGCAGCTATGTTGTTCGCCACTCTGGTCGTCAGCCATCGAGCAACATGCTGACACAGAAGCGGAACCGCAAGGATTGGCCTGCACGTACGTTCCTGACGAGTAGACTGCCAGAAGACTAAGGACCAGGAGAAGTCTGATTATGCGACTTAGTGTCATCTAACTCTTACCTAACCCAATGCACCCAAATCCATTATATCCAAACCACATATAGCCAATATTAGCCCCTCTGTATAGAGGGATGACCAGCCAGCCGGCAATGTTCCCAAGGCGGGCGCATGTGAAATATTCATGACACCCCTTCGGAAGCAATGTCGACCCCATGCAGTATGGAGCAATGTCCCGCCATGAAACCTTTGATCTCGCCCCACAGTTCTTGCACTCCCGGCGGACGGAACAGCGCCGCTCGGCGCTCACGGTCGCGCGCCTCCACGTTGAGCTTGACCAGGGCGATTCTATCTTTGGACGCCGCCTCCCGGTTCCCCACCTTCTCATAAAGATCGGCTCTCAACTCCAGGGCCTCACGGCTCCTCGGACGCTGCTTGAGTACATCGTCGAGCGTGGCAATCGCTTCTTTCTCGCGACCGACGTGCCCGAGCAAGGTTCCGTGCAACCGTAGAGCCGTAATCCTGAAAGGATCTGCCGGCTCGACCTTGGCCTGGTCGAATGCCTGCACAGCCTGCCCGGAATAGGCGACAGCCATGTCGACATCAGCCTTGCGGGCATAGCAGAAAGCGATGTACACGTAGGGAAGCGGAGAGGCGGCATCGATCTTTGTCGCTTCCTCAAAGTCAGCGATCGCTTCGTCGAATTTGCCGGTTCGATAGTTGGCATCGCCCCTTCGGAAACTGCGTGTCCATGCGATATCTGATTGAGAGGGAACCAGAAGACGCGGGGCGATGTTTTTCTTGAACTGCTCCTTGATCGGAAAGTCTCTGTCTTCGACAAACGCGGTCACGTACTCTGCCAGTCCCTCAGCCAGGTTGATGCATCCGTAACCGCTGGGCCACACGCCCTTGGCACGAATGGTGCTGAGCAACCCGTCATCGTCGTTGACGCAGTCAAACTGTTGTGAGCGAATTTTCGAAATTGTGGGACCGGCAAACGCGACCCATTCTTTGGATAAGCTTATGTGGTTGCCTGCGTCAGCAGCGTGAGTGAGCTCGTGGACGAGAATTCTAGGCGGTCTTTCATATCGGAAAAACTTGTCAGCCAGAACAATGTTGCCCGACTGGTTGCAGGCGGAACCAAGTCTGCGAGCCTCTCCGTGAGCAGCGGGAAGAAACAGAATGGGCACTCGCTTGATGGCAATTTTGCCGTTGGAACTGGCCATTACCATCAATCCGGGAGCCTTCTTCAAAACGTGAACGAGAATCTCAGTGACTAGAACTTTCTCGTCCTCTGTCCACGGCTTGAAGTGGGCGGCGTACAGTCCCTCTCCGATGCTGCCTTCCGCATCATCGAACACTACAAAGTCGCCGACTTTGGTGGGAACGGGCGCCGCTTGTTCCGTATCAGCAGAGGAAGACGTTTGGGCGAGCGCGATTCCGAGGCATGATGAACCCGAGCAAGCCAATGCGAGCGCGACGCCGGTCACGACGGTTCTGTGCCACTTGTAGGACCTATTGAGCACTTTCATTTATCCGGAACAGGTCTGGAAAGACTGTGTTTACGAACCCACGCCGCGACCCAAGTGGCGTCTTCCTCGCTCGTTATACCCAACCAGGGCGGCTTTTATGCCGATGAGACGAGCCCGGACTTGTGCAATCGATTGCTGGTGCGGCGTTTACTAGACGGAGATCGAGACGATAGCTAGCTAGTGATTGTCGCGCATTTTTAGATATTGTTCGTAAGCATCGTTCCACAGTTCTTGTCTGGCAACGCCGGTGGCTATGGCGGCTTTTTCGCGCAAGACGTCTTGAGGCGCGGACCACCATGGCGTAACCGTTTCGAAGGCTCGGCTAACAAGATCGCCGACCGTAGCGCCCAGACTTCCATTCGTGGCTGCTTCTCGAGCACCTGCCAGCGCGTGCACAGGAGCGCATAGATTAAGACGTTCGATTGCCCCGTCCGGATCGTGCATTTCCAACGCGAATCCAATTTCCTTCGCGTCTTTAGCGAGATCGCACTTTTTGTCGTAAAACATGTCCCTGGTGAAGGATGCATCTGACATATTCAGTACCTGGGTGAATTCGGAATAGGTCAACTGTATAACAATGCGGGAAAAACGCAATCGTGTTTCCCGCATGCCCAATCATGAATGCCTTTCAGCAGAAACACCTCAAATGGCGTAGGTGTAGTTTTTTGGTAGGGTTTGGGCTTCGACGCCGAGCTTTTTGGCGGCGTGGTACGGCCAGTAGGGGTCGCGCATTTCTTCGCGGGCGAGCATGACCATGTCGGCTTTGCCGGAACGGATGATTCCATCGGCTTGCTCAGGCTCGGTGATGACGCCGACCGCCAGTGTGGGAATCTGCGCTTCGCGCCGCACTTTTTCGGCTAGAGGAACTTGCCAGCCCGGCAGTTGCTCGTAGCGGTCTCCAGAACGGATCATGCCGCTACTGCAGTCGACAATATCAACCCCGCGAACTTTCAGAAGCGAAGCCACCTTCACTGAATCGTCGACGGTCCATCCGCCCTCGACCCAGTCGCTGGCGGAAAGACGGACAGACAGCGGGAGCTCTTCAGGCCAGACAGCGCGAACTTGTTCAACCGTTTCCAACAGCATTCTCACGCGATTTTCGAAGATGCCACCGTATTCGTCGGTGCGAAAATTCGACAGCGGCGAGTAGAAACTGTGCAAGAGATATCCGTGGGCAGCGTGAACTTCCAGAAACTTGAATTGCGCGTCCTTAGCGCGTTTAGCGGCTACGGCGAACGCTTTTTGAATCTCTTTTATCTCGGGAATCGTCAACTCTTTCGGAACTCGCGACTGGTGCGAGAATGCCACCGCGCTCGGTGCCACAATGTCCCAGCCACCATCTTCGTTACTTACGTCACGTTTCTCATGACGATTGCCGATCTTCCAAGGATTAGCCGTGGAACCCTTGCGTCCAGCATGGGCGATTTGAATGCCAGGCACAGCGCCCCACTCTTCCACGAACAAAGCGATCTGCCTCAACTTCGGAACATGATCGTCTTTGTAGATCCCCATATCATCGGGCGAGATTCTTCCCCGCGCCTCGACTCCGGATGCTTCGACAACCACTAGTCCGGCGCCGCCTACAGCACGCGATCCGAGGTGAACCAGATGCCAATCGTTGGCGAATCCATCAACAGATATATATTGACACATAGGTGATACGCCGATGCGATTGCGGAATGTGATACTGCGCAGTTTAAGCGGTGAAAACAGATTGGCACCGCCTTCGGTGCGATCAGTGTCAGACTTCAAAGTTGCTTCCTGCATATGATCACCTATAAATACTTCGTCCAGAGATCCCTTTGGATAACTGTACCTGGTTTCCTTTTACATTTTATCGGTTCGGTTCAACATCCGGAATGTCAGGCACCTGGAATCCATGCTCACCAAACGTTCGTTCGGACTCGTTGCAAATTCGGCTGGCTCTGTACAAGATACAGTGTGGGCCATCGCTGGTCCGGCGCATGGGCATCGCCCGTGTCCGAACTCTACTCAAGCACTTTCAGCTGCGCTTCCACGCTAGCAATCTGCGCTTGCAAATCAGCCAACTGTGCTTCCATGGCTGCGACTTTGTCTTTAGGTGCGCGTGCCTTGAAATCAGGGTTGTCCAACTGCTGTTTCACTTTGGCGATGTCTTTCTCAATGGACGCCTTGCGCTGCGACAATTTCGCTTTGGCTTTCTCGATATCAATCACGTTCCCCAATGGGACTTGAATGTTAATCGAACCAACTTGCGCCACTGCACAGCGCGGCGGCGGTGTTGCTTGATCCTTTATAGAGATCGGATTCGACTTCGCCAGCTTCTTGATATAAGGCTCGCCGATTTTGAGAACCTCTGCATCAGCCTTATCAGTGGTGACAAACGTCACTTCCACTTCCGACGACTCGGGCACACCGAAGGTGCTGCGAATATCGCGCACTGAACGAATGCATTTCATGAGCAAGCTCATGTCCTTTTCGGCTTTCTCGTCCAGGAATCGCTCGTCCGGTCTCGGATACGGCGCAAACATCAGCGATATCAACTCAGAGAACAGCTCAGACTTGGGCAGTCGGTTCCACAACTCTTCGGTGATGAACGGCATAATCGGATGCAATGCTCGCATCAAGCCTTCGAAAATTATGTACAGCACTTTTCTGGTTTCACCCTGCGGATCTTGCCCAGTTTGAACCTTGGCAATTTCGAGATACCAATCGCAGAAATAATCCCAGGCAAAGTCGTACAAAGCGTTAGCAGCTTCGTGGAAATCGTAGTTATTGAAATCATCGGAAAGGTTCGACAGCATCGTGTTGTAACGATGGAGAATCCACCGATCCGCCAGTGTCAGTTTCGCCTGATCCAATCCCGCCGGTTTGAAACCTTCCAACTGCATCAACACGAACTTGCCGGCTTGGAACAGCTTGTTGGCAAACTTGCGGTACTCTTCCAGGCGCTCCTCGCGAAACTTCACGTCTTGATCGCCTCTGACACCAATATCGGTGAAATAGAAGCGGTTGGCGTCAGCTCCATATTTATCGATCATCTCGAGAGGATCGATGGCGTTGCCTTTCGATTTCGACATGCGCTTTCCGTCCTTGGTCTGAATGACAGGATGGATCAACACATGTTTGAACGGAATCGTCTTCACGAATTTCATGCTCATGAATATCATTCTCGATACCCACAAGTTGATGATTTCGCGAGCGGTCGAGAGAATCGTGGTCGGATAGAAGGCTTTGAATTCTCTGGTTTCTTCAGGCCAACCGAGCGTGGCAAATGGCCACAAAGCCGAACTGAACCAGGTGTCGAGCACATCTTCTTCCTGACGGAACTCAGAAGAGCCGCATTGCGGGCACTTGGTCGGCGTCTCTTCGTAGGCGTCACGATGATCGTTTACGCAAGTCCAAACAGGAATGCGATGTCCCCACCACAACTGGCGGCTGATGTTCCAGTCGCGAACGTTGCGCATCCAATCTAAATAGGTGCTGGCATAACGTTCAGGAATGAACTGAACTCGCTCGTCTTCGACCACCTTGATAGCGGGCTCGGCGAGCTCCTTCATTTTGAGGAACCACTGATCGGAGAGATACGGCTCAATTACGGTGTGACACCGCTCGCAGTACGCAACCCCGTGAACGTATTCCTTCATCTCATTGAGGAGTTCGGCCGTTTTCAGTTCCTCAACCGCGGCTTCACGGCAGGCAAAGCGGTCTTTGCCGTGGAACTGAGTGGGCACGAATTCATTGGCGAGCATTTTCGCTTCGGCGTCTATCACCACCGGCGATGCCAGGTTGTGACGTTGTCCCACTTCCCAGTCGTTGGCATCATGGGCGGGTGTGATCTTGAGGGCGCCGGTTCCGAACTCGCGATCGACATATTTATCGGCGATGACGGGAATGTCGCGCTGGGTCAACGGCACCCGCACGGTCTTGCCGATAAACGACTTGTAACGATCGTCATCGGGATGCACGGCAACGGCGACGTCGCCGAACATGGTTTCTGGACGGGTGGTGGCGACAGTGAGAGCACCGCTTCCGTCGGTGAGCTTGTAGTCGATGTGATAGAGGAAGCCCTTCGTCTCTTCGTGTTCGACTTCGAGGTCGGACACGCTGGTGAGACAGCGCGGGCACCAATTGATGACACGGTGACCTTTGTAGACGAAACCTTCCTTGTACAGGGTGACGAAGACGTGATAGATGGTCTTCACATAACCCGGGTCGAGGGTAAACGCCAGGCGGTCCCAGGCGAAACTCACGCCCAGACGCTTGTACTGGTTATAGATGGTATTGCCGTATTCGTTGCGCCAGGTCCAAACTTCTTTCTGGAAGGCGTCGCGCCCGATAGTGCGGCGATCTTTGCCTTCCTTTTTGAGCTTGCGCTCCACCACCATCTGGGTGGAGATACCGGCGTGGTCGGTGCCTGCCTGCCAGAGTACGTTGTAACCCTGCATGCGCTTGAGACGGATCAGGACATCCTGGAGGGTGCCGTTAAGAGCATGCCCCATGTGTAACGCGCCCGTAATATTGGGCGGCGGAAGGGCGATGGAATACTTCGGCTTATCGCCGTGGATGTCAAGGCTGAATACATCGTTGTCGAACCAGTGCTTAGTCCACTTCGCTTCGACTTCATTGGAGTTGTAGGCAGTTTTCGGCGCTTCGGTCATAGGGGTCGCTGGTGTTGTCGACATTTGTTGTGTTCCAATTTATTTATCGTTTCTATTTATGGCTCTGGCGCCTCGCCGGCTCGCCCATTCCGGTCCGGGATCGCTCAGCCCGGGCGCGGTTTCGCCTTGCCTTGCTCCCATGTGCATTTCCTTAAGCGGGCGCCGCAGTTTACGCATGAGTCTTGAAATCCGCATTATAGCTGCGCTGGCGCCCCACAACAACCTAATTGCCGTTTGCTTGCAGCCACTGTTACACAAGAAGAATCAAATGATGATCTCTTGATACGATGTTAGAATCTCCGCTGGCCTAGGAGAGCCGCCGCTTCGTCTTGACTACCGGGACGAGAGGCGCCGAAGCCGAACCAGCGTGCAATTTACCTATGGAGGCAAACGTAGACTTCGAACCGAGCCGCGAAGGCAAGGCGACTTGAGCCACAGCCCGAGCGGAGCTTGACCCCGCGAGGAGGCGGGCGCGAAGTAGACGGAGCGATTAAGAATGATATCTAGCAACGATTTCCGACCTGGGGTCACCATCGAATACAACAACGGCGTCTGGCAGATTGTCGAAGCCATGCACGTTAAGCCTGGCAAAGGCTCAGCCTTCGTACGCACGAAGATGAAAAACGTCGAAACCGGCAACACCCTCGAACAAACGTTCCGAGCTGGTGAAAAGGTGCCGCAAGCAATCGTCGAAAAGTACGACGTTCACTACTCTTATAAAGACGGCGACCACTTCGTCATGGTCGACTCGAGCACTTACGATCAGATCGAGCTCAACTCCACTCAGATCGGCTCCGGAGTCGAATTCCTCAAAGAAGGTCTGGAAGGCATACAAGTTTTGCGCTTCCAAGATCGCATCATCGGCGTTGAACTTCCCAACACTGTCGAACTCGATATCACTGAAGCGGCTCCCGACGAGCGCGGTGACACCAGCTCCGGTGGCGGCAAGCCGGCGACCCTGGAAACAGGCGCCATCATCACGGTGCCGTTCCATATCAAAGTAGGTGACAAAATCCGCGTTGACACCAGATCGAGAAAATACTTGACCCGTGTCTAATTTCTCGCAATCGCAACTTACTTTCGCACGATGAGGCAGTCGAAATTGGAAATTGATCTGAAAACAATTCGCGAGTTGCTCGCCATTGTCGGAACCACCGACATTACCGAGCTGACAATCGAATCTGGCGATCAAAGTATCACCGTCAAGAAAGCGTCGGGACCAACACATTTGGTTCAGCACATCGCCTCCGACGCCATTCCAGCGCCTCAGCACATAGCAGTAGCCCCTCCGCACAAAGCGCCGGCAGCCGCCGAGCATAAAGCGGAAACGGCAAAGGCCGCTGAACCTGAGAATGCAACCAACGGACACATTCAGATTACATCGCCCATGGTAGGAACGTTCTACCGTTCGCCCTCGCCCAGCGCGCCAGCCTTCATCAAAGAAGGCGACCACGTAAACGTGGGGCAGACGGTCTGTATCATCGAAGCGATGAAACTGATGAACGACATGCCTTCGGAAGTGCAAGGCAAGATCACCAAAGTGCTTGTCGAGAATGGAACCACCGTTGAATACGGACAACCACTGTTCATGGTCGATCCAAAGGGCTAAGCCAGCCCCGAGGGTTCAGCCGGTCTGAAAGATAAGCAAGTCCGATGGTAAAGGGATTAAGGGCTAAATCGATAGCGAATGGCTAAATCAAGTTGCTAAATCGATCCAGATGGCTACAATCAGCCGCCCCCGAAACCCTGGTTCCCCACAAGTAGATACAGTTGAGACAGGCAATCGCCTGGAACTAACAGGAAGAAGCAGATGATCGAAAAGGTTCTGATCGCCAACCGAGGTGAAATCGCCTTGAGGGTGATTCGAGCCTGTCGAGAAATGGGAATTCGCACAGTTGCAGTTTATTCGCAAGCCGACGCCGAATCACTTCACGTGAAGCTCGCCGACGAAGCGTTCTGCATCGGACCGAATCCGTCGCTGCGCAGCTACCTCCACATTCCCGCCATTATCAGCACCGCCGTTGTCACCGGCGCCGATGCCATTCATCCCGGCTACGGATTTTTGTCGGAGAAAGCAAACTTCGCCGAGATCTGCGCCGACCACAAAATCAAGTTCATCGGGCCCGATGTCAAAGCAATCAACTCGATGGGCGACAAAGCCTCAGCTCGCGAAACAATGCGAGCCGCAGGCGTGCCGGTGGTTCCGGGCAGCGAAGGTTTGATCGAAACCGAAGCCGCCGCCTTCAAACTTGCTCAAGAGATCGGCTACCCGGTCATCATCAAAGCCACCGCCGGTGGTGGCGGACGGGGCATGCGCGTAGCCGCCGACTCAGTTCAACTAGCCACTGCCCTTTCCTCGGCTCGCAGTGAAGCATCAGCATCTTTCGGCGATGCCGGCGTATACATCGAAAAATATCTAAAACCGATCCGCCACATCGAAATTCAAGTCATGGCCGATCAGCACGGCAACGTCATTCACCTGGGTGAACGTGATTGCTCGGTGCAACGACGACACCAGAAACTGATCGAAGAATCTCCGAGTCCGGTCATCACGCCCGAAATGCGAGCCAAGATGGGTGAAACAGCCGTCAAAGCAGCGAGGTCGATCAACTACGAAGGCGCCGGTACAATCGAGTTCATTTTCGCTGACGGCAAGTTCTATTTCATGGAAATGAACACTCGTATTCAGGTCGAGCATCCTGTTACTGAGATGATCACCGGAACCGATCTGATCAAAGAGCAGATTCGCGTCGCCTCCGGACACAAACTGAGTTGGAAACAAGAAGATATTCAGGTCCGCGGACATTCAATCGAGTGCCGTATCAACGCCGAGGATCCGGACAAAAACTTCCTGCCATCTCCAGGCAGAATCGACGCCTACATTGCCCCGGGTGGGCCTGGTGTGCGCATAGACAGCCACTGCTACCCAGGCTATTCGATTCCGCCGTACTACGATTCACTGGTTTCCAAATTAATCGTCTGGGGCTCCGATCGCCAGGAAGCGATTCAGCGCATGCAACGTGCCCTCGACGAATACGCCATCACCGGCATTCGCACGACGATTCCGTTCCACCAGAAAGTTCTCGCCCACCCGTCCTTCCAGAAAGGCGATGTCAGCACAGACTTCATCGAAAAGCACATGAGTCAGGTAGCTGTCTCGATCAAGGGCTAGCTGCAGCCTTCGGATCGTAGAGTTCTGCAATGGATTATTCGCGATCGTTCCATGCGGATATCGATTACGGGCCAGCTGCTGGTTTCGGTTCGTAGAGTTCTACAACAGGATAGTAAGGACTAGTCTCTTGCTCTCGACGACCTTCCCAAACGCTGCCATCTGAATTGCGGACCAATTTGAGATTGTCTTTGGCCAGCAATTGATCTGCCTGCGCCAAAATTTTCTGCATCTCTTCAGGGTTCTTAATCGCCTTCAAAATGGCATTGAGCTGGTCATTTTTGGTGTCACGCTCATCCCAATTTCCGCGACCAACCGCTAATTGAGCATCGCGAACTGTTTCAGCCACGGTGTATGCAACGGGTCCTGGTTTCTCCCCAGGCGAAGTAGTATCAGGAACCGGACCATTCAAATTGGTCCTGAGCTCATGCATGAATGGTGATTCGGTTGGTCCGTCGCTCCGATCCGAGTGAGTTTGCACACGCTGCGTCGGAGCATCTACGGCATCAGCCCGGCTAGGCCCTGGAGTTTCGAAGTGTGCCATATCTATTCCTCGGCGAAGGGTTTTCAAGTAAATTGTCCGAATACGCTGTGTGGCGCTTGTGACCGCCTCATTAACTCTTTGCAGCGTCCGATTTCCAGGCTCTTAACCAATCTCGCCTCGTTTCCGCGAATGCGATAAAATGTACTTCCACCCCTATACGTTGTATGGCTCCGTAGCTCAATGGTGGAGCAAGCGACTCATAATCGCCAGGCTACAGGTTCGAATCCTGTCGGAGCCAGTTTTTATTGCCCAGTACGCGTGTGAGTGCCGCAGCGTGTAGCAACGTTGGTAATCCACCTTGGCTGAGTCGGAATACTTAGTCGCTCTTTTCGGCGTTGCGTTTCTCCTGCAGAAGTTGCGTTGACTCGGCCGCATCTAGTGGCATGAACACTTCTCTTTGGGATGCTTTTGGTTTTGGGTGCTTTTTCTACACTGTGCTAGCGTGTTCGTCTGACATTGATTCTGCGCGGCAAATAGATTACGGTATTCCACAGCCCAACACGTCTTGTCTCTAGTTCTGTCATTTTTCGGACTGATCCCGGATTTAGTCCCAATTAGCGAGTGTAGCTGTGCATTGCACGGCAGCTCTCTAACTCTTTCCACCTATATTTCGCAAATTTTTGAGCAACGTCAGGCTGACATCGAAGTGCAGCTATGTAATCTTCGACGGCATGATTATCATCACCGAGTTTATGATGGGCATCTCCTCTAAGAAGCAGGGCCCACCCTGTGGGGTAATCAGCCGGCTTTAGTGCCAGCATTTCAGTAAAATCAGAGACTGCTTTGTCAAACTGTCCTAACTCGGCGTGGACGTCGCCTCGGTCGAAATACGTAAAAGCTCGGGCCAATCGCGGTTCGAGCGGCCGAGCATCAATCCAGTCCGATTTTGATTGCAGACTTATCGCTGAAGTGTAATCCTCGACTGCTTCTTTCAGCGAGCCACTCTGGCGATGGGCGTGACCGCGAAGTTGGTACGCATGCGCATTTCGAGAGTTCGACAAAATCTTCCGTGTACAGATTTCTGTGGCCTGCGCCGGATCGTTGTCGAACTGCGCCAGTTTATTGCGTCTGGAAGATTGCAATATGTCTGGGTGAAGTTTTTTCAAAATCTGTTGATATTCGAATTCGGCTTCTCGCTCGGTAGTCCAATAGCTAGCTCTTATAGATGCGGCTTTCTTCAGATCGTCTTGAGCGCGCTCTTCGTAGCCAAACGATTGATACACTCTCGCTCTAGTCTTGTAGAGATCTTCGTCGCCTGGAGTGATTGCTAGTGCTCTGGAATAATCAGCTATAGCATCGTCATAATGTTCAAGCGCCATGTGGAGAGACGCCCGATCGCTGTAGATCGAGACCATTGGGAATTTACCGATAACGCTCCCCTGCATACCCCCGTGCTCTGGGTCTAAGGAAATCGCCTTGTCCATATCGTAGAGCGCTTTATCCAAATTGCGCTGCTTCCTGTGGAATTCCGCGCGACGGTAATAGGCACGCGCGTCAGTCGGCGCTAATCTAACAGCGTTGTTGTAGTCATCAATCGCCTTCCGATTATTGACCCATTCATATTCCGCAGCGCGTCTTAAATGCGTGTCTACATCCGAAGGGTCACGAACTATCCTCTCGGAACAATCATCAATCGCCTCCCAATGCCTCGTATTGCTGCCTATCCACAACATCATGCAAGCTGAGAATGCATAAAGCGCCAGACCACCGATCCCGAACATGCAGCCTCTCATGCCTGATTCTTCAAGAATTCCCGGCACGGACATCATTGCCATCCAGAAGAACACACAAGCGGTTGATCGAGTCCCGTGGTTCCATTTGAATTTGTCAGACCTGTCACGCATACGGCAAGGCACTAGCTCCATACTTTTCGTCCGCGAGAATTATTGGACAGGGGCGTCATCTTCGCCAGATATATCTGCTCATCATCCTCGACTAGGCTGTATGGCGCTGACAGCTCTCCCACAATGGTTACAAGCGTGGTCAAGAGGGATAGCGCAAGCAGACATTTTCGAAATTCGCATTCATCCATGCGCCACTGTAGATCGAGTATCACTGGTGGTTCTTGCCGCGCTAATTCCTACAGACCTGGCGTTGATGCGGGCGCGCTTGCTTGCTTCCAGCCCGGCAGACGAGCCTAAGCACAGCCACCCAGTGTCAATGCCTCGCGAAGCGACCGAAGGCTCGGGCATTGACACCGGGACCCGCGGCTTGCACTTTTTCCTACATGGGCTTAGCTCGAATGGTTTATCGAGCTTGCGAGAATCGCGCGGCTATTTGCGGACTTGAGGGTTGCTGGCGTCTAATTTTCAGATGCGTGCGGCCTGTCCACGGATAGGCCGCTTCTTCTCTCCGCCCGCCGGCATAAACGAACCTGGCTACCCACCACCATCCCCAACACCGCCTGGGCAGTGGTTAAATAAGGGTAGCGAAAAAACACTCGCCGCAATTTACATGGGGAGATGTAGGATGCCCCACTTATTTGCGGCTATGGTCGCGATAGTCAGCAATGCGGTGAAAGCGGCTGGGCTCGCGTATAGATAAATTTTGGGTGGAAACACAAATTGACGAATCTTGAATGGAGCTTTAGTGGCGGAACTGAATAATGCATCTGCACAGAGCCTACCGGCCACGCTAAGCGCAATAGCCAAATACCACGGCAGTGTGAAGCAACTAATGATCAGCCCAATGAATGGTATTGGGCTTGCGATGAATCCAAGCAATCGATAGAGAAAGTTGAACTTATACCGAGAGTTATTAATATTAGCTACGGTACCGTCAGCCGCATACGCTTTGAGTTGGTCTAGACCGGACACATGATTCGCCGTCATGAAGATATAAGGACAATCAATCACGCTTGGCGTGTCGAGCAAACCGCGAATGTTGCTTGGGGTCACTTTCGTTATCCCAACCTTCTTGGTGTTGCCGAGCATAGACATGTCCTTTTGACAGGAAGCCACCGTGTTCTCCAACACGAAGTAGAGAAAAACTAATACTGACGTTAGCATGCCGTTTCTTCTCAATTGCAAGTTAGCAGAGTGTATCTAGCGTCCCAGTAGTTGACAAGATTGATGTGTTAATAAATCCTTTGTTCGTCCCTAGTAGTCGCTCTTGAGCGGACTAGCGTGTCGCCTGCCGCGATCCACTTCCAATCATCTCGGCTGCGACCTGCCTATACCGACAACCTCACGGCTTCCCCTGTTTAAGCATGCTCGAACACCTAGGTCCCAGCATCAAAATCAGTTGTCGTTATCTGTCTCTTACAGTGGTTCTTTGCTGCGACCGAACTAACCGCTTGTTGCCTGTCTCCGTTATGGGGACGGCTTACACGCCGGCACAACCGACTTTGTGATTTTGAATGTTCATGACTTCGAACCCCGGCAGGTCTTTGATGTCTGAAGCTCGCACAACTTTTAACGGTTGCAATGGCAGCCTCTTGTGCGCGCTTTGCTGCGTCCAAAACCGCTCTGCGGGCTGGCCGCTTGAGCAACTTGAGAAACATCAAGACACTCGCTCGCAGGTTCGAACCATGAACAACTCAATCACCTTCGTCGGTCACGCCGGACAAAAGCCGCACTCAATCAACTTCGACGACACAGCAACAAGGTGGTCAAATTCTCGGTCGCAGTAACAGAGTACTCCTCCCAATTCAGACATCGATGTTGATGCATGGAACGGCTTGGGAGACCTGGTGCTCAAAACCGTAACCAAAGTCCGCGAGGTTGTGGTCAACGGCAGGCTGGAACTTTCGACCTTCACGGAGGAAGTGAACGGGGCTAAAGTGCAGACATCAAGCCAGGTATAAACCTCACCAGCTACCATCTCTGTGGCAAGAAATCAGATTCTAAAGAGGAAACACAATCAGATAATCCAGGACCGCAAGAATAATTCTGCGAAGCAAAAGGACATCGAATAGGCAGGGCGACCGTCCTGCTTTCCTTGTTTGTTTTTTCGATTTTTTATTAGGCGCCACTGCAAGAGCCGATTACACCGCGCGGACGCCTCGCTGAAGCAATTGATGGCTCGTCAGTCGAGCTCGTGATACTTCTCGAACTGGTCATAAAGCTCTTCGCGATCAGCCAGAGAATCAAAGATCTCATCTCCATTAAGCAACCACTCAAGATGATTTCGCTGCGTCCAGCGAAGTCCGGTATCTGTGGCCGGCAGGGCCTCTCGCTGACCAGGCGGACCCGCTTGCACCCACTGGTCGCGCTTGTCCTTACTAGTGAAGAAAAGATATTTCCTTCCGGTTCGCGCGCTTGCCTCATCAACATCGACGACGCGAGCACTGGCATAATAATTGCCCGGGAAACCGCCACTCTTCCCGTTTTGTCTAGCTGTGGCACTCTTCAAATCCGACTTCGACAGTCCTCCCCGGCGGGCAAGATCAGAGGGAGTGAACATCTCTGTTGCCGAGCTGCTGGCGGATGATAGGTACTTTTTCAGGATGCGGAAGCGATCGGCTTGCAGCGTCTCTCCATCATCGTCCGAGCGGTTTATTGCCCAATTCAGGACACTGGCAATATCATTGGCTACTTCGTGTTCCAACATGATTATTCTCATTTTTTTGGTGCGCATGAAAGATTCGCCCGCGCTGACCACCAGGCGGACCTCTCTAAAACATTTATGTACCTATATTATCGGATCCAGCCGGGATATGACAAGACCCATTCTGGACATTTAATGGATCGCATATGAATATGCTTGATGGGCATTCAGGCGCAGCGTCAGTTTGCACGTTTCGGGCAAACCTCAAGCACCATCCCTAGATGGATCTGAACGGAGAGGGCGCCGTGTACCATTGAGTCATGGACTTAATCTGGTCATTGGGTTTGATCTTCATCATTCTGCTCGCCTTAAATCACATGGCCGGCGGCAGAGCCTCGAATGTGCTCAGACCGGTAACTTCCATCTGCAGCAGTTTGGTTTCCGCTGCCGTCCGTGCCATCGTAAACCTGTTTGGCTCAGTACTGCGAATTGGTGCTGGATCAGTGAAGCTACAAAAACCAGGGGAAAGGAAGGGGGAAACGGGCAGAGGTCCAGGACCGCCGCCTCCTCGATGGGACTGATGTGGCCACACTTGTGCGCTAAGGTGATTAGAGTTGTAGGATCCACTGGCAAAATAGATTACGTCTGAGGCAGATTTATGTTGGACGCCGCCAAAATCACGATCACCATCGCTCGGATAAAGGGCATTCATCAATTCGCTGATGACCATTTGAGAGCAATAAACGGAAGACCCCATCTTGTCGACGATGCAGCGATCACAAAAAATGCCGAAGTGTACGAAAAGATAATTGAAGACATGGAGGCACTTCAGCCCGGGCTTTGCGCCGGTCATGAACTGTTTGTCAAAGACTACCCTCTGCGGTCACCACTGACGAACGCCTTGAGATATCTAGGCTTGCTAAAAACCAAAACAGAGAGCCTACCGAGGATTCTTGAAGCCACTCTCGCCAATGTCAGCGATGATAATGCAGACGCCACGGCGCCTGTTGAGAAACTTTTGCGCCGCACCGGAGAATCACTTCATTACCTCGGAACAGGACAAGCCACCCGCAATCCGATGATTCGGGAGATTAAAGGCGAGAAAGACTTTCAGGATATGTTGTTTTCTTTTTTGAAGCTTATTTTCGACGATGTTAGACCCGAAGAGTATGCACCGTCGGACGCTGGTGGCAATTCGTCAATGGATTTTCTGCTTAAAGACGAGCAAATAGTTATCGAGGCAAAAGGTCCAAGAGACTCGCTCACTGACAAAATCGGCGGTGAGGAGATGCTCACCGACATCACTAGATACCGCACCCACCCTGATTGTAAGACGTTGTTTTTCGCAATTTATGACCCCAAAAAGCGCTTGAAAAATACACCAGGACTGATTAAAGACATCGAAAAACACTCCGATGCAGAGATGAAAATCAGAGTAATCGTCATTAATTGAGACTTTCGGGTTATTCTCAAGAAGTAGCCTGACGGGTGCGCACCGTGCCCCGGCGCTGACGGCCCCACCCCACCTCCAGTAGCTCTGGTGCCGCTTCGTGCTGAGCAAGACCAGAGCCAAATAGTGGCGACGACAGCCGTCCATAGCCGCCACCCGCACGCTGGGATTAGGCGCCTGTCGAACTGTTGACGGCCCCTTATAGCGGTTTCACTGGTCCAGCTTTGGTACCCTTTGGCGCAAGTTCCCTTTTCTTGGGCACTTCCGTCTCTTTGAAGGACGTATTTAAGTTCAATGGGTCAGTCTTATCGAAAAATGGGCAGTCGTCAAAACTTGCACCGCTAGTCGGTTTGCAGATGTCTGGCTTATTCGCCATGTTGCAATCAGGACAGCGCAGCACAAGATGATCGTTTTTATCTCCGCTGACAGTGTACTTTATGCCTCTATCCGTAAGGTCTGAAAGCATGCACTCTGAGGTCCCCATGGGCTTTTTAGAACCTATGCGTTTATAGAATGCTTCATTCGTCGGGTAAATGCAACGCCGAAAGACAGATAGACCATTTTCGGGTCCGTTTTTCAGATAGACCCTGCGCCTGACGAAGTCGTCCCTGTCTTGATGTGGGCGACCATTTTCCGGGTCTAGTTCGTCCGGAACCCTCAAAAGGCCGCGAAGAACGATTTCTCCGGGATTTGGTTCGTCCTGATTCGCCATCGGTTGCTAGACTCAGGCCGCCGGTACTGCAGTCAAATAGGTGCTGAAACTTCGCTCGTCGACAGCAGTTTTGTTTCTGAAATACTGCACCGAGCCGTCTGGCTTGACGTATGCTCGGAATTCATCGCCAGTATTTTCCCAAAACAACGAGATCTCGCCGTTCACAGTCAAGCCCATCTTAGGTCTATGGGCATGTTGGAAGGTTTGCAGGATCTGGATGCAGGCTGCAAGCGCTATTTGTGACGGCAGCACATCACCCTCATCGGCATATTCTGCAGCTTCATGGCAGAGCCTGTTGAGTTGGTCTATCGCCTTCTCAAGCCATTTGTCTTCGGTCTTCTTCTTTTCGACTGGCATAAAACATAGCTCTACTTAGAATTTCTATCGACATCATACCTTAAACGGACTGAATTGAATCCTTAAAAGTGCCCACTGGTGCGGATTACCCCACACTTCTTTAGAGATGGCCTACGCGTGTCGTTGTTTTGGTCAGCTGATCGGGCTATCGGCGCGGAAGAGGCACTGACGCGCGATGTGAATCGCAGCGACTGAGAAGGAGCGGAGCCGCGCCGGGAGGTGAGACTTCACCGTACGGTAAGGCAAGGAATTTGCAGAGGAAGAACTGAAAAAGATTAACAACGCCAAAGATCTGCTAACAAAACACTTTGATGGTGCGCACAAGACCAGCGGCTGTCACTGCCAAGCTGGTCAGGCGAGTGCCAAAACCTCTTCCGGTGCCTCTGCAGGTCCTGGCCCTGGTTACAATCGCTCCAGAACAGCGGAGGAGAGGAAGCGCGAAGATGACGCCGCGCGTGAACGCGATGCAGCGCGCAAACGCAGAGAACAAGAAGAGGCTGATCGCAAAAAATACACAGAAGGAGCGTACCAGCAGAAGCAGCCACAGGAAACCATACAAGCTGCCATGCAACAGCAAAATGCTCTACAAGATGAAAAACTCAGATGGCAAATTTCAATCGGCATCATTGTCGCGTTCATCGGACTGGAGATCTTTGGCTCCTGTGCTATCGGCATGAAGGACTGGTGGCACGACTTTACATGGAAGTGGCAGCGCGATCATCCAGCTCATTCCGAAAGCTCCGGTGGCTCAAGTACAAGCACAACAGGCACTGGGACCTCTCCGGCGCCGTATATTCCACCCTATGAGCAAACTCCGGGCGGTAATCCAACAAGCTGGCAAGCACAACAGAACCAGCAACAGCAGCGAGCATTCGACGAGGCGAAGAAGCAGAATGACCAAGACATCTATTGGACCAAACTTGAGGTCGACAGATGGCAAAGGTCAATAGAACACTGCACAGCTACGATAGCGGATCTAGAGGCGAAAATAGCTGATCCCAATGTCAGTGAAACGGAAAAGAAGAATCTCAGAGGCTATCAGGACTATCAACGCAAATACCTGAGCGACGCGCAAACCAATCTGGCTTTCAGCCAGAAAAAACTAGCAGGGCTCACTAGTACTGCACTTCCAGCTCCTGCTACTGTAACACCTGATCTTAACGGTCTTGGCGGTCTCACTCCGCAGACGCCAATGGTGACACCACCCACAGCACCACAGGCACTCGACGAAACACCAACATCAACGAAGGTCCATTAAGAAACGCACGGACAGGACTTCATAACAAGCATGGCTGGTGCTTCGTCTGACCAGATCAATTGCGATTCGAACAAGGATAGGCACGAATCATTGCCTGAGTTCCTACCTTGCCGAGCTCAAGTCCCTGTACTTCTTTAAACAGTCTTACAGCCAATTCAGTGGCTACCATCCGAGAATTTCCAATGTCAGTAGACTCATGCACTAGCCTCAGATTGTTCAACATATGATCCAATACAAAACCCGGGCTCAGATCACCCTGGACTAGACGCGGCGCTAAGTTGGATAGAGCCCAAGAGCCTCCAGCACCAGTTTTGCAGATATCAATCATTAGCTGCTTCGGTACTCCCAAAGCGTCAGCAAGCTGCATCGCCTCGCAAACAGCCATCATGTTTACCGCGCATAGTACCTGATTGCACAATTTCACTGCCTGCCCAGAACCACTGGGACCGCACCAGAATGCCAATTTGCCGATGATTTCAAAATATGGCTTGCAGACTTCGAAGTCTGACTGATCACCTCCGACCATAAAAGTGAGCGTTCCATCTCTGCCACCAACGTCCCCTCCAGAGAATGGTGCGTCCAGGAAGCGCATCCCCGACCGCTTCAGCTCGTCATATACTTCCTTGGCAAAACCTGGACCAGTTGTGCTTGTATCAACGACAAAAGAACCCGGCAGAGCCGAATCCATCACGCCGCCATCATTGAACAAAAGCTCGCGCACGTCCGGAACGTCCGGCAAACAGATGAAGATGATTTTGGCGTTTGCTACTGCTTCTTTTATCGAGCCGGCAATTCGGCCACCGGCATTAATAACCGCGGTTTCGGCTGGACGCCCTTTCGTTCGATTCCATGCCGAGATCGTACAGCCGGCCTTCGCAAAATTGACAGCCATAGAACTACCCATGATTCCTAACCCAAGCAGAGCTATCGGTTCTAGCTTCGTAGTCATGATTGCCTCAATTCAATGGTTCCGATTCATTTCCAGAATCAAGTTGGACTCCGGGTGATTCGAAAATCACAGCCCGATGTTGGTTTGCTTGACTTTCAAAATCAATTCGCTCGAGATACCCCGAACGCCAAGTAGATAGCGTCCTTTGTGTCGGTCGTCTAGATCTTTGATCCACATTCGATTGTGGAAGCGAAGGTGCCTGCCACCTTCGATCGACTTACGTCCATGCAGGATGCGCCAGTTGTCAAAGATCGCAATGTCGCCTTCATGAGGCGCATATTTTAGGTATTTGGTCTCCGACAATATTCTCTGCTTAAACCGTTGAAAGCCGGACTCGGACCTGTCAGCTACGTTAATCTTGTCGTCAAATCGCAGGCGGAACGAAAGAGCCTGATCTGCGCATACCGGCTTTACAAGCGGGCCTTCGTACCTCAGTCCCTTCTTCTCGCAGACCGCTGCGTCCGGATATGAAAGCTCGGTTAGGATTTCCAGCTGCTCGTCTTCCGTCAAGCCCAACACTACCGGTGTCAGATCGAGAAAGGTGCTCAAGCCGCCCAGAGTCGGAGTGGTCAGATATTGGAAAACCAATATGGCTGGGGGCAGAGGACCATCCTGCGTCCCATCCGTATGGAACAGTAACTCCTTCGCAGAATCGCCGGTGTTCGCCTCCGCTGCCTCCGTAGGATTGATCTCTTTGATTTTGCCATTAAAGCCATTCTGCGTGGTGCAGACCGGACCCAAAAATTCCTCAATAGAGCGGAGCTGATGCTCACTTGGACTCATACCCTGCCAGCGAAGGAGACAGAACCCTTGAAGTTGCAACCGGTGCAAAATCCACTCTTGATCGGCTGCGCCCAGCGTCGTTACGCTTCGCAAATAGTCTTCTTCGGGCAATATATCCCATGGCCTTGTTCGGCCGTGTGCAATTCGTTCTTTGGCTAGCATTTGCAGATCCTCATGTTTAGTAGTTTTTGGCTTGGGCGACGGTGTGACGCGATAACACTCTAGTTTCTTTGGCGTGTCGTAATCAAAGGTTCCGCCGCAGTGATCGCAGTACCAAGTTGACGGACTGCTGAGCTCAATCAGCTCATCAATACATCGCGGGCATTTGGCACGTTCTTCCTTGCTCACGACCGATAACTCGGCGTAACAATCCAGCAACCCTGCCAGCGACTGCTCCGAAAGGTCCAGAATAAAGGCTGCATTCTTCATTACAAGGACATCCCCACCATGTTGGTGGAGCAACTCGTCCACGGCTCGCAAATTATCTTCTCTTGTCGGGAATCTAGCCAGCAGCTTTTCTGATGCGGGATAAAACATAGCGCACCGATTCCTCCGAACACTGTCCCAAAAAACCAACTTTTGAATCGAACGAATCGATATGGGTGTGAACCTCCTGTCCCAACTTGCCGTCTTTTTCCCAGAAGCAGTTGAGGAAGGCGGCCCCGAATTTCCTGGACCGCTTGATCAGATCGCCAACTTCTTTCAACTCAGGTTCAGCTCCAACCGTGCTTGCCCGACCAGCGCTCTGTAGCGAGATTTTCGAGTTGTTAGCCGCAACGTAGTTGGTCTTGCGTTCACGCACGCCCGGCGCTTCCTTTACTTTAGACAAGGCACGTTTGATGCCAAGAAACTCAAACGTATCAAGGTCGACGATTGGTTTCAGAAGTGCTCGAAATGCCTCTTCTTCTTTGTCATACTTCGTTCCACTTGGAAGGCGATGGATGAATAGCTCGCCTGTTTGCGCCATGAAGTTCCACTCGAAGGCGGAGATGGCTCGTTGCTGCCTTTTTCTGCAGGCCTGGAACACAACTTCCTGTTCACTTACGGTGTCAATGTAGTCCAGCGACGGGAGTCTTTCCGTCCAATCTCGCGCTTCAACCCATTCGATTCTAAGTCGCTCAGAAGTGAGATTAACCAATCGAACTGTCTTGATTTTCGGCAATGCTAAGGTTGCTGCGGAATTTACACTGACGTTCCAACCAGCATTATCCAGGGCTGACTGGAGTCCACTCTTGCTGCGCAAATGCGCCGGAACTTTGTCCGGTGCGCTATAAAGAAATACATGCTGACGACCCCATGCTTCTATTTTGTCCAGGATCGCAACCACATCATCAATAGGGATGTTGCCATCTTTTATTGCTTCGACAATTCGCTCTTCAATTTCTTCCTTCGTTCCCGATTTTCGCAGGCCCGCCAAACCAAGCAGCTCTCGGGCGTGCTCAGCGCGCTGGGCCATGAGGAGAGACACAAGCGCTGCTGTTTCTTCTTCATTAAATCTAGAGGCATACATAGCTGTCCGCTCTCCTTTTACAGTTCCAATCCCAACTCCCAAACTTCACTTTAGAGGGACTAGACAAATTTGTCAACTCGATCCTTTCTGGACATACGATCCGTCATATATATGAGAATTTGGGATGGCAAACTGCCCGAAAAGTGCAATCCTTATAAGGCTTCGACATAAACTCAATCATCTCATATAGTCAAGTGGGTAGGGAGGAATTCGCAAGAAAGTGGAATGCTGCTGAGAGATTCCCAACTTGGCTGATTCGCGTATAGTAGACCCATTTTGTTCATATTGTGCTATGCTTCACCTTGCGTTAATTAGTTGGGAGGTTGTCGAGATGCACAATACGGTAGCAAAGCTTTTTTAGAGATAGTGGGTATTTCGCCGCATGACAAAACGGCAATTCTTTATGAAACGGGAATTGCTGATGACTCTTGTAGAAGAGCCAAACAGCAACCCAGGCCAGGCGGTACTGACAAAGCCGAAACTTTTGCTTCCATGGGACGAGCAAGGGCTGTTGCCTTTTAAGCAAATCACCATGAACGCCGAACAGTTAGTCGACTCTCCGTTTGTGTCTGGGTACGGAAGCAACGTTCGGTGTTGGGATTCCAAAAGACGTCTCAGCATTGCACGCGATCTCATAGAATGCTTAAAGACCCTGTCCCTGTTTGGTATTCACGAAGCCATAGTCGGCGGAGAATTTGTCGAAAGAGTTGCGGAGCCGGCAAGCGCGGAAGGCTATTTTCGTCTCGATGGGGATGCCTTCAAATTGCCTCAGCTGCAGGAATTCTTAGCAACTGTTGAGCCGTGTCGAAGTTGGGCTTGGTTTCCCTCAGGAGATGCTAGTAGCGAGCCTCTGGTGCGTCTGTACCCGGTTCTCTGCTATCGCCGCAAAACTGTTATTGAAATACCACCAGTGGCGCTGGACTATTTTCATAAAGACAGTTCGGGCAAGCACAAAGGCGTAATTCAATTAGTCACGGCTTAAATGTTAAGTGGGTGACGTGACAAATTAGTCAAGATGGGTATATATTGGCAACTAAGTACCATTACCATCGTCACCTCGCAAAGGCAGGGGTTGTCTCGGGCACCGTGCATCGGAGAACGAGGGAGTGAACGAATGCTGATCAAGAATGAACGAGAGAAAGCAAGGAAGATTCAACAAATAAAGGAAGCGCAGCTTCTTATCATTCAGAATCGCGAGCTACTGCATCGTGTTGGATTGACTGATGACCAGATCGAACAGCATGTTGCGCCAACCAAAGCTATTCTGGAACAACTTCAGAAGGAAGTAGACGAGTATGAAAAGTTGCGGATGGGCAATCTTCCTGATGAAGAACCCATTCAACGTATAGGTGAATTTCTAGTCAAACTCCGTATATCCCAGGGCCTCACTCAAAAAGCACTGGCCGATAAGATTGATGTCGATGAAACGCAAGTCTCAAGGGACGAACGAAATCTGTATAAGGGCGTAAGCTTGGAAAGACTGTTGAGAGTGATTGAAGCTTTGGGAGTGAAGGTTGACGTCAAAGTGAACGAAGAGACAAATGATTTAGTCGAAGCACAGTGATACCAGATTTAGTGCCTAACCATACGTTCCTGAACGCCGCATAGCGAAGCTTTGATGTCCCACCACGGCATACCCAAGCGAACTTCTGCTGCGTCTGGGCTGCCAGGTGTTGATCGACGACAAGATCTAATCTAATTCCAGCAATTGAGCAACTTACCGCATTCTTGCAGCAATCGTTCTAAAGTTATCTAGAGCGGACTC
>Ga0206838_10003_pt2 | contig 83154 bp, 83 predicted proteins | sample Alteio_BWOrgCont_26_FD_152879 | JGI IMG/M metagenome (GOLD analysis project Ga0206838, IMG submission 152879) | Enriched cells from forest soil in Barre Woods Harvard Forest LTER site, Petersham, Massachusetts, United States -... | ecosystem: Environmental > Terrestrial > Soil > Temperate forest >...
CTTGCTTTAAGGCGCTGGGTCCCGACTAGAAGCATGTCGGGATGACATTACTTACACAGAATTCATTACAGCCCCAGAACCGGGTCTGTACAGCGGTTTGTGTCAGTGAGCCGTCGCTGTCATCCCGACACGCCTTTAGTCGGGATCCAGGGTCTTTTCTAGTCTTGCTTTAAGGCGCTGGGTCCCGACTAGAAGCATGTCGGGATGACATTACTTACACAGAATTCATTACAGCCCCAGAACCGGGTCTGTACAGCGGTTTGTGTCAGTGAGCCGCCGTTGTCATCCCGACACGTTTTTAGTCGGGATCCAGGGTCTTTTCTAGCCTTGCTTTAAGGCGCTGGGTCCCGACTAGAAGCATGTCGGGATGACATTGCTTGTACAGAATTCATTACAGCCCCTAAGAGCCTGATTCTAAATAACAACCTATTTCGTAACGCACATGTTAAAAAAATAAACAAATTCTGGCTATACTTAACATGAAAATGAGGGCCATTTTCTATGTATAGAAAAAGCATCCCTGAAGAAGAGCTGGTGAGTTTATCGGCTTGCATCCGCAAGTTGTTGGAAGGCTCCGCTTATTTTGAATACCGCCAGCATGAGCTCAAACAAGCGCCAACGGTTACCATGATGAAGCAAGCGCAGCAGCTTTGGCTCCTCGTCACCGAACTCAATCGGGAGCTAGAAAACAATAATGCGAATGCGGCCAAAAAAAAGCTGCTACAACTGGAGGCTGCATTAAATAAGATAAAACAGAAAACTTCTACCCACCTCCACCCGATTGTGCAGAAAGCCCAAGAGATTGCCGATCTGAGCCAAGAACTGCTGAAGCAAGCGCAGTTGCTCGGACGAAAGGCGGCTTAAGCACTCGCAGCCGGATCTTGTCTTGTTTTTTTTCACGACTGCTCTAAAATGCTGTGCACTACTCCAAACAGGTCCTGCTATGAAAAAACTGATTTTTGCCGCTTTTCTTCTGTTTTTAAGCCTACCGGCGCTTGCTGGCAGTATTTATTTTGGTCCCACTTTATTTATTCAAAATACCACCTCCGAAGAAGATAATTACCGTGCTTTTCATCCCCGCCTTTCAGTGGGGTATTGGGACACCCTCGATTGCTTCTACCTCGCGGGCGAGTTGTTTGTTGTTCCCACCACCATTACGATTTATGAAAGCAATACCCTGCGAAGTGAAAGCGCTCGCACCACTTACAGCTATGGCCTGAGCTTTCTGCCCGGTCTGCTTTTGACAAAAGACATTGTTGCCTATCTTCGCTTGGGGTATTCCGCCACGCGCTTTTACGGTCCAGATGCAACGAAATCGGGTGGACAATTCGGTGTGGGTCTGCAGTCTGATTTATCAGAAAATTGGAGTATTCGCGGAGAATATATTTTTACAGCCTATTCCAATATCGCCTATCTCGGCTCTCCACACACAGACCAATATGGGGTGGGTTTAATTTATAAACTGCAATAAGACAAGTCAGTAAATTTCCTATTTTTTTAGCTTCAGAGAGAGTGTAAATATGGTGATTTTTTGATACAATTTGGCCTTCATAAAACACACAAACAGGGCCGATAATAGTATGAAGAATCATGATTCTATTCAAAATTTTATTTTTGAATCACTCCCGATTCGTGGGGAAATAGTCCACTTAAATGCCAGTTTTCAGCAAATCATGGACCAACATCAATACCCGCCCTTGATTCGTCGCTGGTTGGGAGAGGCCTTGGTTTTAGTGGCTTTGCTGAGTACGCTGATTAAATTCAATGGTAAATTGGCGATTCAATTTCAAGGCAAAGGCAAGCTCAAACTCTTACTGGTGCAATGCACCAATGCGCTTGAACTTCGCGGCCTTGCACAATGGGAAGGTGAGCTGACGGAAGCTGAAATTTTAGCCTCCCTGCAGCAGGGAACCATCGTTATCACCATCGATCCTGAGAATGCCAAGCAGCGCTATCAAGGCATCGTGGCTTGGCAAGGACAAACCTTGTCCGAGTCCATTGAAGGTTACTTTCAAACCTCCGAACAACTGCCTACACGTATTTGGGTGGTGGTGGATGAAACGTCGGCCTCCGGCTTCTTATTGCAACGCATGCCCGAAACAGAGCTGCGTCGTGAGTCTAGCTTGGACCATGACTGGGAGCATATTAATTATCTCACCTCCACATTAACCGAACACGAATTAACAAATCTAGATCATCGCACCTTATTGCATCGCCTTTATGTAGAAGAAGACGTCCGTCTTTTTGAAGCCAAGTCCGTTGCTTTTAAATGCAGCTGCTCTGAACAGCGGGGCGCCAGGGCGATTTTAACTTTGGGAAAACAAGAAGCAGAGGAAGAATTATTGGGCAAAGGAAAATTAGTGGTCAAATGTGAATTTTGTAACTATGAATATATTTACGATAGTGTGGATGTCGCCACTATTTTTCACAACGGTGATAACTATTCATCCTCCGGGCAAATACACTAGCAGGTGCTCCGATGAAATTTACATTACAAGTTCTAGCTGAATTGCGTGCAGATTTGCAGCCCTTGTTAATATCCGCGTGTGGTTTTCTTTTAAAATCACAAGCGCTAACCAAGCACGATAAAGACAGTGCCGAAAAGAAAGGCGAACCCATTTTAGTTAAACACAATGGAAAATACGCCATTTATGGATTGAGAAAAAAATTCTTTGGGGGTTATGAGTGGGGAGAGACGCTGTTAGAGGAATTATCCAAAAAAGAGAAAGAAAAGCTTGATCAACTATTTACTCAATTTAAAATTCCGCATTTAATGCCAAAGGGAAGTGTCGATGACTATTTGCTTCTTAAAATATTAAGTAAAGGCCACATTGATAATTCGATAGAAAAGAGTGACGCGCAGCGCGAGAAAGAGGAGGCGGAGGCATTAAAGAGGATGGAGCAAGAACAAAAGCAGTCCGAGCAAATGCTTGAAGTAGAGCAAAAACATTTAGTGCCGGGAGTGATGATGCCCCTGGGGCAAAGGAGAGGCTCTGAAAGTAAAACAGAATCTGGTTTTGAAATTCCAGAGCAAGAGGAGTTAAAGGTTCAATGGGAGAAAAAAACTGATTTTGAAAGGAAAAACCAAGAAGAGGATGAAGAAAATGAAAATGTGGAATTCCTTTTTCAAGAGCAAGAAAGTTTTAGGTTGGAACAAAAGGCTGCGACTGCTAAGGCTTCAGCGGCCGCTGCCGAAGCTGATGTGCAAAGAGTAAGCCGATCTATATCCTGGCTTGCTTATCGTCTAAGTCCTATCCTTGACTCTTCCGTCTCTGCGACTCTTGTTGGGCGGCTGTATTTTCTTTCCGAAGATGAAAATCTTTTTAAAAATATAGATATGCTATCTATCGTCGTCACGAGTCCAAAGCAAAAAATTCTCATGGAAATCATAGATGCATTTTTTGAAAAAATCGCTTTAAACAGCGATAAAGTTGTTTCCGAGCTGAACAGCTTTATATTTGGTTTTTCAATTATTCAGCTGATTAAGATGTATATTCGGTTGAAGGGTTCGAGGACTCCAGAAGGTTCAGGAAATAAAATATCAACTGGCGATCGTCTTCTTAAAATGATCATGACTTTTCCTCAACTGGAGGAGAAGGGAAGAGCTTTTACCCAAAAAGCAAAAAAGGAGCTTCCTCCAGATGAAAAACTCGATTCTCTGTCTTGGTTTGCCACTTACGGAAAATATTATCCGCAGTGGTTGAATGAATTGCTTACTTTGTTTTTGCAGGGTCGGCCGAGCCTCGCGGCTGTTTTAGCTCCCCTCTCACTGCTGATCCAGAGTTTTACCTGTCAATCCGATGAGAGATTACGCATAGATCAACTTCCCGAGCCGCGTTTTATTGGAGAGGCTGTAGGGCAATACGCTGCTCTCTTAACGCAGAGCCAGCAGAAGCCGGTGCGTTCTTCTCTCGAGTCTTTAGCAACAGTCCTCAAAAAAGATCCCATCAATCCTACGGCTATTCGGCAAGCATATGAAACGGCACTTTCTTTGATTTTCCCGCAGGGACACAAGCAGGCCAATGAGCTCATCCAAGCAGTTATGAAACAGCTGATGCGAGAGTCTGTGAATTTGGATGAAATTTTAATGAAAGTCATTCCGTTTTTATTGGCGAGGCCGGAATATCAGGGCATCAGTGATTTACTTCTTTTACTGACTATTCAAGGGAATGTCGGAACAAGGTATATTATTACCAACAAGAATGTATTAGATCGAGCGGCTGCTGCTGAGATACTCGATGCAGATACTTGTGTGCGTCTCAACTCTATATTGTCAGGCATTTCGCCGGGTCAATTGAGAGAGAAAATCGCTCTTCGCTTAGGAAAAATGTGTATGGAGGATAATTTTTATTATCCTGTGGTGAAGTCTTGGCAAGCATTACTTCCACTATTGTTGGGTGGTGGGGAAATGCAGGTGTTAAGTCGTTGTTTGCAGGAGCTGCTCGGCCTTTTTCTGGTAATACCTCTTCAATTGTTAGCGGAGGAAAAGGTAACCACTCCCTCTACACGGCCTCCGCTGGCGCTGAGGGGTGAGGTTTTGCTCGAAGTCGCTGCTTCAGATTTGGATCAATATAATCTCTCATTGTGTCCGCCCGGAGAGCAATGGGAGCATCGGGCGCAAGCAGCAAGAGATAATAATGCACCGCTTTTAGTAAAGACAGGTGATAATAGTTATTCTATTTATGGATTAAAGAGTGAATGGGAAATGACTTCCCTCGATAATCTAAGTGCGGAAGAAGTAGTATTACTTAAGAAATTATTCCGTCAACCAGAATACCTGGAGAGCGGGATTAAAAGAAAAGATTTTCATGCTACACTGCAGAATATAGTACAGCGTGGTCATCAACCTTCTAAGAATCATCGTTTTCAAGCCGCCGTGGCGGGTGTAGGTGAAGTCATCGGCGGTCTTTTTTTAAACTTGGTAGAAAAAAATGCAGGCGTAAGAAAAGTCATAGAATTACTCGCTTGGGTTCTCAAAGAAGTTGGGATGTTTTTGCGTGCTTTTTTGAAAAAAGAAACCTATCAGTATTATGGAGAATGGAAAAATGCAGAGTTGCGAAAATTGTCCGAATTTTTGGAGGAGCAGCCACCATCATTGGAATGGAAGCAAGAGCAGCCGCCCGAAAATAACAGAGAGGCATTTTTCAAAGCGCGTATTGAAATCCTTGAGAAGGAGGTGCGGCGTTTAGAGGATGTAGGTCGGCGCTTGCTCGAGTTTCATAAGCAGGCTAAAGAATACCCGATCGACCCCAAATTCGAGACAGTAAAAGAATCCTTGTTTTATGCTCAAGAGCAAGCAATACAGGAAAATCAAAGCCGCATCCAGGATGTGCAGGAGTTTATAAAAGCGACGAAGCTTCAGGCGCTGCGCGATTCTGGAAGTGTGGAAGCGGCTAAGCAAAAAAAGAGTCTACTAACAGCTAAAAGAATTAAAGGCGAGCGGGTATTACGCGCTGTCACGGATGAATATAAAATTTTTCTGTCGGACCCTTTGCGACCATCGGAGGATAAGGATGAGGAACATCAATGTATATATAAATATAAAACATTTACGTCTCCATCCGATCGACCGAATTCCGCGCGCACGAAAGAAAAGATGATGGCATTAAAGCGTAAAGCAGAGGAACAAGCGAGGATTCAGCAAATGCTGGTGGCTGAAGAAGAAGCATCGATTCAGGTTCTTCTCGATAAGATACGTGAAAGGGTAGGCTGCATTGAACTTAAACACCAGCCTAAAAGCAATCTCATCGAAGCAGGCGGTATAGAGCTCCCACTCCCGCCTAAAGGAGAGGCCAAGGGCAAGCAAACAAGAATAGAGCTCCAGCTGACGCCTCTCGGGAAAGGAAGTACAAAAACAAACGCGGGCGGTATCGCCCTCCAGCTCCAGACGCTCGGGGAAGAAATCGAAATGCACACCTTGCTTTTGCGGAAATCCTGTACAGATTTATCAACGGCTGAAGTAAAGGAAGTCAAGGAGAAGGGTGGACAACCGAGGGCGCTTCTAGAGTTTGGGAAAAAACGTCAAGAGTGGCTGCAAATGATTGCCTACCACGACAGGGAATTAGAAGACTTAGAGCGGACTGTTTTAAAATACAGTAGAAAAGGCAGCGATGACCTGCTGGTAAAATTACAAGAGCTCATAGCGACTGTCGCGAAATATGAAATAATTCTCTCGTCTCCACCCTCCTTAGCAGAAACCAAAGAGACTCCGCGGCGCGCTTCGACTCCGCAGCCCTCTTCCTTGTTTGAAGCGAAAAGAGCGTTGGAGTTGAAGTGCAGTCAGCAGCAGCAGGTCCGCGAACGCCAACATCGGATCTCGGAGGTGGAAAAACAGGTGGAACGACTGGTCGCCGTGCATACGGAGGCCAAGAAAAGGCAAGGATTTTTCTCTCATTTCCGTAGAAAAACCGATGATGTGCCTTGGCTCGATTATCTGAAGACTCGTTTGCTGCCTGCGATGACAAGCTATGCCCGCACGGGTGAATCGTTTAACCTTTTAGTAACACTGAATGAAGCTCTGCGGAAGTATACTTTCGAGCTTCAAGGGAATCCGGACTCTTCTGAACTATTGAAGTTACTTACTACACTCTGCGGCGAGTTGAGCTCCCGCACTCAGTCCGCTCTTACGCCGCCGCTAGAAGAAGGCAGACGAACATCCTTCTCCCTTCACGCTGTTGGTGGAGGGAGAGGCTAGGGGTTATTAGGGGATCGACGCATAAATGATACCTGGGTTAACATACCCAGTTGTCATCCCGACATGCTTTTAGTCGGGATCCAGCGTCTTTTTCTAGCCCTGCTTTAAGGCGCTGGGTCCCAACTAGAAGCATGTCGGGATGACAGTGAACAGTGAAAAGAATATTTTTAAATCAATTGATGCGTGGATCCCTCAGGGCTAGGGGTGGGCGGTATTAATATTGTAGATTAATACCTCCTATCCCTAACCCTTTCCTCCACCAAAAACGTGGAGGAAAGGGGAGTTCTAAGCTATTTTAGTTTTTTATGATGAATTGCCTGATCCTGACTGCCACTCAGCGCTTGCTTGAGAGCTTGATAGGCTTTCAGGGCTTGCTGCTTTATTGCCTCGCTGGTTTGAATCGGAGCGGGTTTTTCGCCCAAAAGAGCAGTGGTAACCCTCCGGCCTTGTTTACCCGCTTTTTCTAGCAAGGTTTGGCTCACTTCGCGACTGCTTTGCATAATACGCTGTAGATTGCTGATCTCAAATTGTTTCAGTGGCATAATGCGTCCCTTTCGCTATTTTTGATATTTAAAGTATAGTGCATAAAATAACCGCCACCCAGCTTCCGAAATTGCCATAAATGCTTGTAAATTATCCCTATATTTATAGAGCGGCTGCGGTTGTATTCACTTGAATTCGTGCTATATCTTAAAGAGAGGTCGGCAAGAAGCTTCGGTGAGTCGATTTCATTAAAAAATCACATTGAGGGCTGCTTATGTTGGCGCCATTTCAAGAAACCCTTGTTCGTGCTTGCGCACTGCTTTTAACGCCAAATCACGATTTTAAAGAATGGCTAAAAACAACGGTCCCCAGCAATAACATCTTTCCAGTAAGCCTGGATAAAATCATTGATGAAGAGGTCTTATATAATCATTCCATCACTTTTATAACGCCGGTTTTTCACGGCCAGGAAGAGCTAGGACATTTCATTGATGCGCATCATCAATTTATTTTACATTCTTTGCTGCTGGCTTGGCCTTTTTCCATGGAAGCGTTTCAAGCCAGCTTTACGCGACAAAGCTTGGGTGAACTCTTTGATGCTGCCTATTATTTTTATCTGATCAATTTTTTAGGACCGACAGCGTCGCATCAAAAAGAAGTGGCTTGTTCCGTCACCACGATTCGTCCCAAGCGAGCTTGCCTGGAATGGATCCATAAAGCTGGGATTGACGAATTGGATGATCTGGCGTTGGATATCTTGCGAAAATTCGGTGTTGCTTTGTTAACACCCAGCTTCCCCTCACGCGAAGCAGAAACGAATTTTATCCAAGAACATTGCAGTCGCATTTGGGCCATTGGCCTCCGATGCTATTGTGAAGATGAGTCACGCTGGCCCACAGAGCGAACCTATGAAAAACTATTCGAATGGTTTGACTGCACCACCTGCTATCCTGTCGTCGACTTAACCCAGATGCACCTCACTAAAAAAGCCGCCTAGCTCGTCATTGCGAGCGCAGCGCGGCAATCCACACCCTCACCTCAATAAAATACTCTATTATTGCATCTGCAAATTCTCAAACCCCAACTGACGCAAAGCCTCATACAAAATAATCGCAACCGCATTCGAAAGATTCAAGCTACGTGATGTGGGTTGCATCGGTATGCGTAGCGTATTCTCAGCTGGCACCCCCGCTAAAATCTCCTTCGGCAACCCCTGCGTTTCCGGCCCAAAAAGAAGCAAGTCGCCGGCCTGGTATTGAATTTCTGTATAAGTAGAATTTCCCTTCACGGAGCAAGCCAAAAGACGACCTGGTGCGATATTTTTTTCAAACGCAGCATAATCAGCATGCTGATGCACACGTGCCCATTCATGATAATCCAGGCCGGCGCGTTTCAATTGTTTGTCATCGACAGAAAAACCCAAGGGGTGAATTAAATGCAAATCCACCCCGGTGTTCGCACACAGGCGAATGATGTTCCCTGTATTGGGTGGAATTTCGGGTTGATATAAAACAATGCTTGGCATGACAGATCTGCTTAACAAGGATGTCCAGGATCGGGAGAGTTCAGGGTGAGTCCTTGAACTAAACCCATCAAGTCCATCTCCACCAGTTGGTAGAGTTGCTTGAAGTCATCGAGAACATAATAAATGGGTTGTATTTCATCAATGCGATAGGCGGTTTTCAAGGCACTTAGCACCTCAAAGGGTCGCCGTTCCGGTTTCGTACTTTCAATGCAGTAAACCGTCTCACTCATGGATGAGAGAATGCCGCCGCCATAGGCGCGCAGACCCGCTTCCGTGTTGATCAGGCCAAATTCAACCGTAAACCAAAAGAGCCGCGCGAGCAGCACGCGTTCCTCATGCGTGGCGTTCAAGCCCAGTTTGCCATAAGTATGCGTGAATTCAGCTGCTGCCGGGTTGGTTAGCATGGGACAGTGACCAAAGATTTCATGAAAAATATCCGGTTCTTGGATATAGTCGATATCCTCTTTGCGCCGAATAAAGGTTGCTGCAGGAAAACGGCGATTGGCAAGCAAGCTAAAAAAGCGATCAAAGGAAATCAGCGCGGGAACAGGCTCCAAAACCCAGCCAGTGGCGGCTTGCAGAACTTTAGAGACCTCCGGGCATTGTGGCACCCGGTCTTGCGGGAGCTGCAGTTGCTCAAGGCCTGTCCGGTATTCGTCGCAGGCCCGCCCTTGAATAATTTGTATTTGCCGTTGATAGAGCTCTTGCCAGACCTGATTTTCTTCATCAGTATAGGAAGCAAAGCCTTGAGCATCAACCGGTTTTGCTTGATAAGAAGATTGTGTGTGGGACATGCAATGCTCCAAAAGAGTATATTTTAATGCCGTTAAATCGTCATGGCGAGTAATTTTATTCGGTTTTTTTCACTTTAACAATCAAGATCAAATCGTCTTGTTTTAAAAGCGTCTCAGGCGCAGGATTCAAAATACGCTTATTCCCCCGTTCAAGCCCAACAACCAAGCCGTTTAACGTCTCCCGCAGCTTCGAGCTGCGGATGGTCTTGCCAATCATCGCATTACCGGTTTCCAGGAGCAGCGGTTTAAGAATGAAATTTGCGAGATGGTCCGACAGTTCCTTCTCGGGGGAGGCAAGAATAACCTTTCTTTTGAAATGATCAATTTGGTCGTCGTTGCCCAACACCACGAGAGTGTCGTTGCAGCGAATGTATTCTTCGCCGCGCGGGGAAAGAATGGCCTGGTGGCCGCGACGAATCGCCACAATGTTGACGCCGTATTTCTGCCGGATTTGACATTCGCCGAGCATGCGATCGCGGAAGGGCGATTTATCGCCGACTTGCATTTCAACAAAATGCGTGTCCCAGGGAGCAAGCTCCTCATAGCGAGACTGCTTACTGGGTCGTTTCTTCAGGTTGCCGACCAGCTGACTCTCAAACCAATGATAGGATTGCTCCAACTGTCGATAAGCGACCATAAAAAAGCCGAGCGCGACCAAGACAAGGAAGCCGGTGACGGCCCAGGTGTGGAAGGTGGCGATGCTTAAAATAATGACTTCCGTGAGCGTCGCCATCCAGACTAGAAATACAATAGGGTTGAGCGTGGTTTTTGTATACTCCGGTAGTTGGACAGACTTATAAGAAAACAACATGCCCCAAATAAAGGGTGAGGAAATCACCATCGCCAAGATTTCACTTAGAATTTTCGCCGGTTCTGTACGCCCCATCAATTGATGAATTTCCGGAAAAATGAACTGGTTGAGCAAAATGAAAATGATAGCCACAATCAATCCGTTCACGATCACACGGAGTGTAACGGAGCGTAGTAAAGGATTTTGCTCAGGCCGATTTTGCACTCGATAGACCCAGGTGGAGTAACTGTCCAGAAAGTATTTAATGCGACTTGGCATGTGCTTTTCAATGATGCTTCCCAGGCGGCCCGAAAAACGGATGAGATAAGGGGTGGTGAAGGTCGTGATGATGGACACGGCAACAATCAGTGGGTAAAGGCTCTCGTTAATGACATTCAGGGTCGTGCCCAGCGTTGCGATGATAAAAGAAAATTCACCGATCTGGGCCATGCCAAAGCCGGCACGCACAGCGGTTTTAATGCTTTGGCCGGTCAAGAAAGTGCCCAGGGAAATAATACAGATTTTTCCGCAGACCAAGGTCAGGGTAATGAAAAGAATGGCCAGCCAATTTTCGCTCAAGATAGAAAAGTTAATCAGCATACCCACGGAAATAAAGAAAATGGCGCCAAATATATCGCGGATGGGAACAATCAATTGTTCAATGCGGTGAATGAGTACGGTTTCGGCCAGAATGGAACCCATAATGAAAGCGCCGAGCGCGGTGGAATAATGAAAATAAGCAGCCACTGTCACGAGAAAAAGGCAGAGGGCCACAGACACAATCGTTAAGGTCTCTTGGCTTATGTAGGTCGCGATGCGGCGGAAGATGGAGGGCACGAGAAAATATCCGACCAGAAACCAGGCACCGACGACTAAGACCAGCTTAAGGGCGGATAAAAGCATGTTAAATGATGAAACATTCTTATCGGCAACCAAGGTGGAGAGGGCAACTAACAAGAGAATGGCCAATAAATCTTCGACGATCAGCACGCCGAAGATGATTTCAGCGAAGCGTTTGGTTTTTAAGCCCAGTTCGCCGGTGGCTTTGAAAATGATGGTGGTTGAGGAAATAGCCAGGGTTGCTCCTAGAAAAAGGCAATTCATCGATGTCCATTTCATGAGTAAGCCGGCACAGTAGCCGAGTAGAATCATAAAGGAAACGTCAATGAAACCGGTGATCAAGGCTGAAACACCCACGCGCGTGAGTTTATGAAAGCTGAACTCCAGTCCCAGAGAAAACATGAGAAAGATAACGCCCAGCTCCGAAAGAATTTGGATGTTGGGAATGTCTGTGACCAGCCCGAAATGGGTGGTGTAGGGTCCAATCAGCATGCCCGCAACGAGATAGCCCAAAACCACGGGTTGTTTAATGCGTTGAAATAATAAAACGACGACCCCCGCCACGCCCAGCATGATGGTGAGGTCAAAAATCAGAGGTGCTAATTCATGCATGCATTTTTCCGGTATGTATGATTTATAATAATGTCCCTTCGTCGTCATCCCCTTACGTTGTCATCCCGACATGTTTTAAGTCGGGATCCAGCGCCTTTATCTGGCGCTGCTTCTCAGGCGCTGGATCCCGACTAGAGGCATGTCGGGATGACACTGTCACAGAATTATTGACAGCCCCATCATCCACAATCCACCTCTAGCCTACCCGAGGCCAGATTAATAAATCAACCCCTAACCTGCTTACCTTTTTCAACCCAAAACGCGGTTTCATCTTGGCCGAGCTTGCGAATAGTTATATTAAGAAGCTCAACAGTGAGGTATAAAATATACCTATGGTAGCCATATAATATATATATTTTACATATTTCACCAGCTTCTCTAGAATACAATGCATAAATCATTTTTCGAGCAACGAGGTGAAACTTATGAAAAAGCTATATTATTCTTTATTATTAGCAGCGTTCATTCAACCGGCACTGGCAGAGGCAAGTCTTTCCCCAGAAGCCTTGAACATCGCGCGTGAGCAGGTCGTGGTGCGTTATCTGCAAGATCTAGCCAAGGCGGATGCAGCAGATATTGCCACTCTTTTTACGGAAGAGGGCATCGTGATGTCCACCTCCCGTGGCAAGGCGCGAGCCAAAGAGTTTTTCTTAGCCTTCCTCCCGCAGGTGACGACAGCTTCCACAGAGCTGCACCAAACGTTTAGCGGCAAGACTGATGCGAACCGCTACGCGGCACGTTTTCACCTGGACTACCGCTTAAAAGACGGCGAGACGGGCAATGGTGAGTATATGGATGAATTTGTCTTCGAAGCAAATTCCACCCAGCTCAACGCCATCTACATGTTCGAGAATCTCAAATTCACTGGCAAGGGATAGGAGGTGTACTCCATCCCCTAAACCGGGTAAGATAGCAAAGCGATGGAGCCTATCAAAAAAGGATATTTTCATGACCCTCTGGCAAACCCTACTCATCGATATTGGGCGTATAGGCGTAGGAGTGATCTTCCTTCTCTCAACACTGGTTGACCTCCGCGCACGCTCGCTCTTGTTTCAACTGATGAAACAGAAAAATGTACCACTGCCCTGGCTTTTTTATATGGGCGCTCTCGCTTGGAAAGCCGTGACCAGTATCTTACTCATACTCAATCTCTTTACCAGCCTCGCTGCTTTTGCCCTGGCCGCCTATATCATGCTCGCAAATATTGTTTTTAATAATTTCTGGGCTGCCGATAAACAGCACCGTGATTTTAGCCTCTATTTATTCTTGGTCTATTCCGCTGTCTGCTGCGGTTTATTGGTTATTACCGGTCTCCGCGGGTGATTTTGTGAAGAACAGTGGACGAGAGTTTTGCGGCGTGACAGAGGGTAGGGTGGCAGCGCGGCGTTACTGCTAAATCTTGACGGGCCTCCTTCAACCCCTGCCATCTAATGATTCCAGCAAAAATCATTCCCCGTGTTTTTCATCTGCCAGCTTATAAAGCAAGGATTCCTTACATCGAAAGTCAGAGGCACATCCTTGAACGAAGGGCTTATTTTTCATTCTAACGCTTCTGTTGCTATTCGAACAGGCTATGTTAATATTCCAGAAAATCTGCACGATCTGATCATTTTTAATTCAGAAGTAAGCAAGGAAAACAACATTCAGGAGCGAAAAAATAATGTCCTTAGACAGATCCCCGCTTGGCAATACTTCCTCGACTCTCACCCTCCTTGGAATGCAGGTTGGCATCAGCTTGGTGACCCAACTGGTGGTGCGTTTTTTTGAAAGACTCGGCGGAAGTCGCTATTCGAAGACGAACCTGCGGCGTTATGAGAAATTAAAGGATTTTTATAAAGATATGGGTCACTTGCAAAGAAGGCAGGTACCCGCTTTCTGGGTTTTAGAGAATGATAAGCCCAATCTACTCCGTCTTGAAGAACAAACACGGCGCTTTGCTGATTATCGGCATGAAGTCAGCCCTGGAAGCCACTCTGTGTCTCCCTACCATAGCCAGAGCGACATCATTGTTGCACATGTTAGCGCCTATTTAACAGCGCGCGAACAACGGTGGTTTGGCAAAGGCTCCCCGGGCGATTTGTTGGATCTTTTCATGAAAGAGTGGCTAGACTTTTCCACCGAGTTACGGACCTATTCGTTCGACCCGGCTTCCAATCAACAATTGAAAGCGCGCATCCAATACCTGGAACGCGCGCTAAAGGATGGCGATGTCTTTGAAGCGGGCCTCATTCTAAGAAAAAAAGATAAATTTGAGGTGATGCGCAGTATTCGCCAAGAATTGGTCGAGTGCAAGAGCATTGCTGACAACGAGGCGTCTCGGGTTGGTGCTCGGGAAAAAATGAAGGTTTACAGTGATCGCCTCTCGAAGCTTTTGTGGGCATCTGTGCAGAGCCTTTATTATGCGCGTACCTTGCCGGTGCATGATGAAGCCTTCAATCTCCCTGGCTATCTGAATCCCCAGCACGCGTTTTTAACCAGCAATGCACAAAAACTCTATCCGGCGCTTGAAAAAACGCATACAGGACTGCTCCTCAAAGAAGTGGCTTTAAAAGCAGGTCTGGACTCTTTTGGCAAAAAAAACATAGAGAAGGGAGAACCCCGTGAAATTGCTGATCCCAGTACGGATTACTATGATGCAGACTTCCGTCCTAAAACCATCGATTGGTCACGGAAAAAGATCGATTTGCCGTCCTGGATCGCTACAAAAGAGCGCCCGGCATATTTATTGCAAACCCAAAAAATCGGGGAAAGTATCTTGCGCCTTTCCCGTGTAAAACGTTTAATTGAAGATGTTTGCGATTTCACGAATGAGCAGGGAGATGCCTGGATCTATGGTGACAAACGCGGCAAGTTGTCCGTCAAGGGGTTGTTGTTTCTCTTGGAGGAAGAGCTGCGGGTGTTTAATGGGCATTATACAGCCTGGTATGAAACCCAAAATTCCCAGCGCTGTCGACGTCGTACCAACCTCAAGAGTGCTGAAAATCTCAATTACAATAAAGGTGTCGATGTCCAAAAAGATGAGATTGAAAAACAAGGCGAAGATTTGCGACAGACTTTGAATGAGCTGCGAGCCCAAATGATGGCGTTTACCTTTCGAGAGCCGCAGCAGATAGACGTTCGGAAAGAAAAGTTTTATCAGACAGTCGCGCGCCAAGTGCAAGGCTCTTATCCGGAAGCCTACCCGGAATATCAATCCTTGGCCGGGTCGCTGCCCTCTGAAGACCCTCGGATGGAGTTTTCTGTAGACAAAACCCTACTGGATGAAAAGCGTTTGCTGGCGCAAGAGTCCGGTTTTTTGCTAGCCCGTCTTTTTCCGGGGGAAGGTTTTTCTCAATGGCGCAGGAAATATCTTTTTCAACGAAAAGCTGATTTTAAGCCTCTTTTGGGGTTGCTGCAGGAGTTTCGAGATGCGCTTTATGACGGTCAGCAAAAAAAAGCGGCGCCGGTGGCGCTAGAGATCCAGGCACAGCTTACACAAGTAAAGCGGCAGGCAGAATCAGAACGGCCGGCTTGGCGTCTGGGCTGGTTTTACCTGCAAGCAGGCTGGCCTTTTAAGCAAGGCCAAGCGCAGAAAATTCGCTTTCTCTTACAAGAGTTTGAACTGTTGAGTCAAGGAGTGAAAACGACGCTTGCAACGCTACCGCCGGATAGATTCCTGGAGGAAAAAACGTCTTTTCTTATTCAGAGGCGCAGTGCAAAGAGGTCTCTAAACCCGTTTGAAAGCAAAAATTCTGATTATTATAATCAGAACAACAAAAGCACGCTTTTTATACCGGAGTTCAAGCCACAAGAACCACCCGTCAATGGCGGAAAACCGAGAGCTGAACGAAAGTATAATGGATGAAAACGCAGGGAAATTTTAATGAAAGGATTCAATTCAGTCTTTTTTTAGTATAAATTACCTGTTATATGCGCCTCTTTCTGTAAGGAAACACGATGATCAAGCTCTACTACTGGACAACGCCCAATGGGCATAAAATCACTCTTTTTTTAGAAGAAGCAGGTTTACCTTATAAGCTCATTCCCGTCAACATCGGAAAAGGCGAACAGTTTTTACCCGCTTATCTAAAGATTTCACCCAATAATAAAATTCCTGCAATTGTGGATGAAGACCCCGAGGATGGCGGCAAGCCCATCCATCTTTTTGAGTCTGGCGCAATTCTGCTTTATCTTGCCGATAAAATCCATCGCTTCATCCCGCAAGCCTTACGAGGCCGTTGCGAGGTAGTGCAATGGCTGTTTTGGCAGATGTCAGGTTTAGGGCCGATGGCAGGACAAAATCATCACTTTTCGAATTATGCTGCTGAGAAAATCCCCTACGCGATTGAGCGTTACGTGAAGGAAACCACACGCTTATACACTGTTCTAGACAAGCAACTGGCCGAGCAAGAGTTTATCGCCGGCCATTATTCCATTGCCGATATGGCTTGCTATCCCTGGATTGTGCCCTATGAACGACAAGGCCAGCGTTTGCAAGATTTTCCAAATTTGGAAAAATGGTTTCACCGCATGCGGGCACGTCCGGCGGTGCAGCGTGCCTATGAAATTGCAGCAGAAGTGAATTCTTAAGGCACTCGCGGAAAAGAGGGGCTTACGGACTTTTATTCAAGCGCAGCAAGTAGCGAATATTATTTTCAATAACATCATAATTCGTGGCGCCATAGCTCACAAAAACCACCTCGCCTTTCCGATTGATGAGATAAAAGCTCGGCCAGCCTTCGGAGTTGTAGCTTTCCCAGGTTTCAAAGTTATTATCCAGAGCAACCGGATAATGAATACCCGAGTCCAACACAGCTGCTTTCACCAAGGCACGGCTTTGTTCTTCCTGGTTTTTAGGGGAGTGAATGCCAATAATGAGGAGACCCTGGTCATGGTAGCGCTTGTACCATGCATTTATGTAAGGCGTGGCGTTGCGGCAATAGGGGCAGGATGAAGTCCAAAATTCAAGCAGAATGACCTTGCCTTGTAAATCGCTGAGTTTCAGCGGTGGTGAATTAATCCAAGACGAAATGCCAAGCAAAAGTGGCGCCGGATAGGGGTTTTCTATCCCATCAATGAGCTGCAGCTGCGCTTGAGCAGAAAAAGAACTACTGACACAGGCCAACCCCAACGCGAGAAAAAGGAGCAAAAGATTTAAAGCATAACGCATTCCAGTCCCCCTAAACCAAACCCACCATTACAAGGAGCCCCCTAAACCAAACCCGTCATTACAAGGAGCCCCCTAAACCAAACCCGTCATTACAAGGAGCCCCCTAAACCAAACCCGTCATTACAAGGAGCCCCTAAACCAAACCCGCCATTACGAGGAGCCCCTTAAACTAAACCCGTCATTGCGAGGAGCGTAGCGACGAAGCAATCCATGACTTGCTAGCAACCTCCCCCTAACGCTACAATCCCGCAAACCCCGCTATTTAAGATCATAAATAGCTTTTGGAAAAATGTACATCTATGATTATTTTTAATGCTAGAATGCCTGGCTCTCAAGTCAAATCATAGAAGGCTAAGACGTTGACTAAAGAATATAAATTACACCGTAAGCTAAATGCTCGCTTAATCAACATGATCGCCATTGGCGGCTCGATTGGAACTGGCATTTTTGTCGCCAGTGGTAACGCTATCCACACCGCCGGCCCCGGCGGCACCATGCTGGCCTACCTCATTATCGGGCTCATGGTTTATTTCTTAATGACCAGCCTGGGTGAAATGGCAGCCTTCATGCCCACCACGGGATCCTTCTATCTCTATGCCAATAACTTTGTCGACCCCGCTTTTGGTTACGCTCTGGGTTGGAACTACTGGTACAACTGGGCCCTGACTGTGGCCTCTGAAATTTCAGCCGCTTCCTTAGTCATGCAGTTTTGGTTTCCCCATACCGCGCCCTTCATTTGGAATGCTTTAGCCTTCAGTCTTTTTGTAGGACTCAACGCGCTGTCCGCACGCGGGTTTGGCGAAGCGGAATACTGGTTTTCTTTTATCAAGGTCTCGACCATTGTTATTTTCATCTGCACAGGCACACTCCTCATTTTCGGATTTTTCGGGCACGAGCACACCGGCTTCAAAAATTGGATGATCGGTGGTAGCCCCTTCCAAGGCAATTGGACCGCAGTCTTAGGCGCAATCATGATCGCCGGCTTTTCTTTCCAAGGCACGGAACTCATCGGTATTGCGGCGGGGGAGTGCAAAGATCCGGGTGAAAACATTCCCAAAGCCATCAAGCAAGTCTTTTGGCGCATTTTATTGTTCTTTGTGCTCTCTATTTTCATCATTAGTCTCTTGGTGCCTTACACCTCGCCGGAGCTGGCCAGCTCCGATGTTGAAATGAGCCCCTTTACCTTGGTTTTTAAAGAAATGGGCATTCCTTTCGCAGCCTCCCTCATTAATGCCGTGATCCTGACCGCGATTTTATCCGCCGGCAATTCCGGTATGTACGCTTCCACCCGCATGCTCTGGTACCTGGCGAAGAAAAAGCATGTTCCAGAAATCTTTGCCCGCGTCACCGCGCGCGGCATACCCATTTATGCCTTAGGAGCTACAACTCTAGTCTGTTTGCTGGCTTTTTTATCCTCTCTTTTTGGGAATGGTACGGTTTACTTCTGGCTTTTAAATGCCTCTAGCCTCTGTGGTTTTATCGCCTGGCTGGGCATTGCTATTTCGCATTATCGTTTCCGCAAAGCCTATCTCCTCCAAGGCCGTGATTTGAAAAAGCTACCCTACGTGGCCAAAGGTTATCCGTATGCGCCGCTGCTGGCTTTTTTTCTTTGCGTGCTTATTATTGCCGGTCAAAACTATCAAGCATTTATCGGTAAACAAATTGACTGGCAAGGCGTGCTCATTTCCTACATCGGCCTCCCCCTCTTTATTCTATTGTGGCTCGGCTATAAATGGGTGCATAAAACAAAAATAGTCGACCTGCAACATGCCAGCTTTAAAAGCGAACGCTTGGGCGAGGAAGATGAGGAAGTGCTTCCGCAACCCAGCTTTTGCGAAGGGCAGGGCGCTCGGAGTGACAAGCGCCGGCATGAATGCTAAGATGAGGCACAATTTACAGAGGGGTACTGCAATGCGTAAATTACTCACACTCGTCTTTTTCAGTCTTGCCTTGTTGGGTTTTTTAATGCACACCGCCGAAGCTGCGCGTTTTGGTGGCGGTCGTAGTTTTGGCGCCCAGCGTTCCTTCAGTAGTTTTTCGCGAGCAGCACAACCCCTACCACGCTATCAAGCCGGCGCGCGCCCACGTTCCTCTTGGGCTGCACCCTTGGCGGGTCTTGCGATGGGTGGTCTCCTCGGTTATCTCATGATGGGGCATGGTTTTGGCAGCGGCATTTTTTCTTGGTTGCTGCTTTTGGGCCTCGGCTTCATGCTCTGGAACTTTATACGTTCGAAATTACAACCGGCTTCCCAGTCTGCTTCAGCCTATCAAACCCCGCGAGGCAGAGTGTTTGATGCCCAGCCGTATTTTAATCAGGCCGCCCAACAAACTTCCGCAAATTCTGCGCCCACTTATCCCGCCGGCTTTGACTCGGAAACCTTTTTACGGGATGCCAAGCTGCAGTTTATTCGCCTGCAAGCGGCTTATGACAAGCAAGATTTGCACGACTTGCGCGAGTTTACCGCCCCCGAAGTTTTTGCCGAAATTCACTTGCAGCTCCAAGAGCGCGGCACAAAAGAAAACCATACCGAGGTTGTGTCATTAAATGCAGACCTTCTGGATGTGAGCACGGAAAGGCAAATGGTTTTAGCTACCGTCAAATTTTCCGGGGTTATCCGTGAGGATCGCGCCGCAGCCTCGTCCTTTTTTGAAGAAGCGTGGCATTTCCGACAAGACGACCGCAATAAGTGGATCGTTGCAGGGGTTCAGCAAACGCAGCACTAAGATATTGGTGGGGTCATTTAGGGTAGCCCTGACGCCTCAGCTCTTAGCGACCCTCCATCTTCCACCATACATTGCATTTTTCTTCTGCCGCGACCTTCAGCAATTCCAGCAAGGGTAGGGCGCGGGTTGCCAGACTGATACTTTCATCATTAAAATCCGTGTCTGAATTTTGTTGAGCTGTAGCAGAAGATTCTTTGGTGGTTGCCACCTTGCTTTTTAAGTGCTCCAGCACTGTCGGCACGGCATCCGCTGGAATAGAGCCAGAGGCGCTGGGTGAATACCCCATCATTTTCAGTAAGGCCTGACCGACATCGCCAAAGAAAGTGACATTGGCATACGCTTGACAACTAAAAGTAACGAGCATTTTCTTCTCCTTCTGGAATAGTCTCCCTTCCCTCCACTGTAGCATAAAATCTCCGGCAGAGAATTTTTCCTTAAAAGCATTCAAAAATGAAAAAAAATAGACTACAGTAGTCTTTCATTGGCATACAAGGACGTGCGCACTTATGAAAAAATCCGGTTTCAGTTTAGGTTTAATAATCGCTTCTAATATTTTGATTATAGGCATTAGCCTGGTCTACGGGCTGCAGATCTTTCCTGGTTCAAAAACTAGCAAACCCACCACTTTAGATGCAATGGATGAGTATAAAGACCTAGCAATAAAAAAGCAGACCTCCAAAACTACAGTGCTAGGCTAGACTTTTTGTTAAAGCCGTCATGACGGAGATTATTAAACCGCCACTGTAAGCATTTTAAACCCGTCATTGCGAGGAGCGCAACGATGAAGCAATCCAGAAAGTGGTCAATGATCACGGCTTCGAGACACGCTGGATCGCAATGCTCCCCCAGGAACTCACGATTCCTCTAAAAACTATCTCCATGTAATCAATATCTTACATTTAACCCCCCCCTCTCATTCAAAATTACATTTATACTAAAAAAAAGAGAGGGTGATGATATGTTTCGGCCTGCTACTCATAAAACGAAAGATAATAATAAAACACCTTTTGAAGCTTTTGATTGGGCCTTAAGGACGTATTTTGCACAACAGAATAATAAGAATCGTAAGGACCTCATCAATGCCGCACTAGTGTGCATTTCTGCTGCAAAAACAGCGGATTACGATAGCAACGAAGCATCGAGTAAAAAATTAAGATTGCAGATGGAGATGTGGAGAAACGAATTAAAATTTCCAAAGGAAGTTCCTCCCCTTTTCTCTTCCAAAAGTAAATCACAGGCTTTTGAAAACTTAATGACAGACCTCGAATATAAAAATCCCGACGTCTATCATGTGCTTGATCGAGCCAAAGAAGTTTTTAAAATAGCAGACAACGCAACCCTCAGCGATCCTGAAGATAGAATTTGTAGCGAAATCTTTGCCTTGCGTTTGCAAGAAGAATCATTAAGGAAAAGGGGGTATGAGGATGCGGCGCGAGAGGTGCGCAGTTTTGTGGGACAGGCACAGCAACTGACGAATGAGTATATGATTCAAAAATCAAGCCCGAGGTGGTTTGATAAGCCAGCGGAGGATTTTAGGGCGTATCGGATAAATTTAAAATCGGCAATCGATACCACTCTTAAATCCGATCACTTAAAAAATCATCGCGGCGTCAAAAAAGCACTTAGCAATGTGCTACTCTGTTTAAGTATTGGAGGGCTGTTCTACTTAAAAGCCACGGCTAAAAAAAGAGGTTCCTTTTGGCTGCATCCAGATACTGAATCCGTGGCTAAGCTTAAAAAAATTGATGAAGGCTTTGTGCCTAAAAAAACACAGCAAAAAAAACATCCACGGTAGCATTCTGTGGGTGCAAGACTCTATTTTAATTCGCTGGAGCGAACTCTTTTGCCACATCTTCCTCTGTGCCAAGAGCCTTCACCGCCACAACCTGGGTGACACAGCTATCAGACCACACATTCAACGCTGTTTCGAGCATATCAATGAGGCTATAAAAAGGCAAAATCACACCGAGCAGGGTGATGGGTACATTCATGCTGGCCAATAAGCTCGTGCTGAGGAAAAAACAACCCATGGGTACGCCTGCATTGCCAATGGCAGTGATAGTGGCGATCACTACCCATAGTCCCACAGTGCTGAGATGAAGTGTCATGCCATTATTCTGCATGAGATAAATGACTGTTGTAAAAATAAAGGCAGCACAACCATTCATATTGAGGCTGGTGCACAGCGGCAAGACCAAGCGGCAAATTCGCGGATTGAGTCCGAGGTTTTTCTCGGCAGTCTCAATAGTGACCGGCAAGGTGCCGGCGGACGATTTAGAGAAAAAAGCCAAGGAAAGCGCCGGCAGCATTTTGCGCATGGCTGCAAAAGGAGCAATGCCATTCCATTTCAGCCAGGCCGGTAGAACTACAAAACCCTGAATGAGGTTGGCTAAAACGATAATCGCGAGATATTCGCCCAAGCCTCGGAGATCGAGGCCGTGGCGCAGTTGCGCTACCGTCACACTAATAAACCCGAAAAGTCCCAGTGGGATAATGGCAACGACCCAAGTGGTGATGACCATGAAGATGCTGTGAATGCCTTTAAAAAAATGGGTGATGGTTTTACGCGCGTCTGGTTCGGGGATAAAGCGTATAGCAAGGCCCAGTAAAATACCGACCAGCAAAACACCCATCACTTGATGGTCTAAAAAAGGAGAGAAAATATTTGTCGGCACTAAACTCGATAGATGTTCAAAATAGTTGAGTGAGGTGGTCGGAGGCGTGAGGCCAGTCGGGGCGATCGCTGTGCTTACCATGTTCGGGCGAATGAATAAGTACAACATGGCACTGACTGCGGCTGCAATAAAGGTGGTTGAGAGCGTAAACAGAAGGGTGCGCTGCCAGATTTTTTTCATGCCGGCCTCGGCGCTATAGCTTGATAGGGTCACAATCAGAGAGAGCGCAATAATGGGCAGGCTGATGCATTTAAAGATGCGAATGAAGAGGTCAGAGATGAAAGCGGCAAAAGACTGGAGGGCTGGAATTTCTGAATAGCCGCTGAAAAGGCCGAGGAGAACGGCTAGAAAATATAAAAGAGTGGCGTGTTTTCGTTTCATGATGGCGTTGTTTTTCGATTATTATAAAGTTTTAATGAGGAGTATATCTTCATCAAAATAGCACAAAAAGCCGAGATTGTACAGTGGTTTATGTAAATTACTTTGTCTATTACTTGCGTCCCAGGACTCCCCACTTCACTGTCATCCCGACATGCTTTTAGTCGGGATCCAGTGCCTTAAAGCAGCGCTAGAAAAGGCGCTGGATCCCGACTAAAAGCATGTCGGGATGACAGTGAAGCGGGCGGAGATGTTTTTCCTGTGAGGGTTCTTAATCCTTTACAGAATTCTTTAAAGCCTCAAAAAACCACCCCAGGCTTTCTAAAGCTTTTAAGCCGATTCCAATATCGCTGCAATGCCCATACCGCCTGCCGTACAAATAGAAATCAAGCCCCGCTTGTTCTTATCTTGCGCCAGCAGCTTGGCCAAGGTCCCCACAATCCGCGCACCCGTTGCTGCATAGGGATGACCGAGCGCCAGGCTACTTCCGACCACATTGAGTCGTTGCCGATCAATGGCGCCGAGTGGCGTTGTCCGTCCCAGGACTTCTTGGCAATATTTTGCTGATTCCCAAGCCTTTAAGTTGCAGAGCACTTGCCCTGCAAAGGCTTCATGGATCTCCAGGTAGTCGAAATCTTGAAAACGGAGCTGATTGCGCTCTAAAAGCCAAGAAACGGCTTTGGTAGGCGCCATTAAAAGCCCGGCGCCATGAACAAAGTCGACCGCAGCCACTTGGACGTCGATTATTTTTGCTAATGTTTTAAGGCCGAGCTTCTCTGCACTTTGCTCGTTACCCAGCAAAACACAGGCTGCGCCATCGGAGAGCGGCGAGCTATTGCCCGCGGTCAGCGTGCCTTTTTGGCTATCAAAGGCTGGCTTGAGCTTTGCCAACTGCGCTAATGAAGTATTGTCGCGTAGAATGCCATCCCGTTCGAGGCCGCCAAAGGGGTGTACCAAGTCCGCAAAAAAGCCAGCTTGATATGCTTTAGCAGCCTTTACATGGCTAGCCAGTGCCAGTTGGTCTTGCTCTTCCCGTGGAATTTGCCATTCTTGGACCATTAACTCGCAATGCTGCCCCATGGAGAGGTGGGTGCGGGGCTCATTGGCAGTCGGGATTTTTGGCAGGAGACTGCCCGGTGTGAAATGGCGCAAGGCTTTGATCTTCTCTTTGAAACCCTTGGCCCTTTGCCAGCCGAGGAGAAATGTTCGGAGCTCTTCGGAGACTTCCAAGGGCAGGTCGCTATTGGTGTCGACACCGCCGGCAATCCCTAGAGAAATAGAACCAGTAAAAATTTTGAGTGCGATTTGCCAGGTGGCATCCAAGCTGGTTCCACAGGCGCGCTGCACATTATAGGCCGGTGATTCGGGGTGGAGTGCGGTTGAAAGCAGGCACTCCCTGGCAAGATTCCAGTCAGCTGATGAGTTCATTAAGGCCCCCAAGGCCGTGTCGCCAATGAGCTGACCCTCCAGCCGATACTGTTTAATCAGCCCATTCAAGGCTGCAATCATGAGCTCCTTGCGGGTAAAGGAAGAATAGGTTGTCAAACTTTTCACAAAGGGAATGCGGGCACTGCCCAATACATAGACGGTACGCTGATCTGATTTCATAAGAGCATCCTTCTCTCACCAAGGCCTGCCCCTAGTATATCGCATTTTGACGGGGATGGATCTCTGCCTGGCAGAAACTGCCAAGATCGAGTATCATGTGGCCATGAAAAACTACCAGAAAGCAAAGTTCCTCCTAAGTGTTGCCGATCTCAAACAATTGCCCCCCGATCAGGGTATTGAGGTTGCCTTTGTCGGCCGTTCAAACTCTGGAAAATCCAGCGTTTTAAACGAGCTGACCCACCAAAAAAACCTTGCGCGGGTGAGTAAAACCCCGGGACGCACACAATTACTGAATTTCTTTACCCTGGATGAAACCCGCCGTTTAGTCGATTTGCCAGGCTATGGCTTCGCGCGTGTTTCAGATGCTGTGCGAGAGCGCTGGGTCGAAACCCTGGATGGTTATTTCCAAACCCGGGATTGTTTAAAAGGGTTAATTGTGGTGATGGACATTCGCCATCCTTTGCAACCTCTGGATTTAGATATTTTAGAGGCGAGTTGCCAAGCCGGTTTATCGGTGCATGTTTTATTGAATAAGGCAGATAAATTAAATAGCAAAGAATTGCGACAGGCAGATGAAATTGTTAAAAAAGGCCTGGAATCGTTTGGTCAGGAAGTCAGTTATCAGAATTTTTCTGCTCTAAAAGGAACCGGCACCAAAGAGCTGCAAACCCGCTTGAATGCTTGGTTTTCCTTCAGCGAATCCCGCAGCCCCCGATAAAACGCAGGGCCGCGGGATGCGGATTGCTGTGTTCAGGGACTAGCGACGATCGCCCATCAAACGCAAAATGCTAATAAAGAGGTTGATGAAATCCAGGTATAAAATCAAAGCGCCTTGGATGGCTCCTTTTCTTGCTTGTTCTTCGCTCGCAAACTGGTATTGCAAGGCTTTAATGCGCTGGGTGTCATAGGCGGTTAGGCCAGAGAACACCAGCACGCCGATCACGGAGATACTGAGTTGCACGGAGGTTCCTGCCAAGGCGGGGATGAAGAAGCTGAGTAAGATCACACCCATCATGCCAAACAAGCCCATCACACAGAAAGAACCAATGGGGCCGAGATCACGTTTGGTGACAAAGCCATAACCACTTAAACCCGCAAAGGCGAAGGCGGTGACGAAAAAGGCTTGCGCAATGCTTTGCATGGAATAGGCGAGAAATAAAACGGAAAAGGTAGCGCCTGTCAGTGTGGCATACAAGGCAAAAACCGCAGAAGCCAGCGCGACACTCATTCTTTGCACGGCAGCGCTGAGGGCGATCACGGCGATCAATTGGAAGATGATGAGCCCGAAAAAGACGCCGCGATTTTGCGTCAGATAAACAACGAGATCGGGTTTGGAAGCAATGACAAAAGCGGTGACGCCGCTCATCAAGATTCCAGCCATCATCCAGAAGTAAACCCGGCTCATAAATGAGGCGGAGGTGGCGGTTTTACTGCGTAGGTAGGTGTAATTTTTGTTGGAAGACTGCATGAAATGGGCTCCTTAAAGGCTATTTCTCTGTGGTATTATACTCGTATTCATTGAAAATGAAAATAAAGGGTAAAGTGGTTACAAACTTCAAGGAAGGAGAAAACCACCATGAAAAAATGGTTGGTCTTAATATTGGTGTTTTTACTCGCTCTGGGCTCGCTTGCCGGTTATCTCATTTTGAACAGGCTCATTATAGAAGGCAGTGTGAAGGTGGTGGCAGGGCAGGCGCAAATTAAACAGGGGCAGCAAAAGCTTGCCAAAGGAAAAGCGCGCTTGGCAAGTGGCGAGCGGGAACTGAGGAATGGCAATGAAGTCTATGGCATTGCAGAAAAGGGGCCGCTGCTTGCAGTCGCAAGTATTTTTCCTGCCACCTTAGCGGTGGTAGCCGGTAGTGAAGTCATGGGTAAAAAAATTGCAGAAGGCAATCGAGAGGTGGCGGAGGGAAGAAAAAAAGTACAGAAGGGGGAGCAGCAACTGGCAGCAGGCAAGCTCGAGTTACAGCACGGTATTCAGCGCTTAAAAGAAGCGCAGTTAATCCGCACCGCTTGTGGCGCAGGAACCCTGATTTTCTCCACGCTTTTTCTCTTTCTAGTGTATTATTGGAGGCCTTTTAAACGAAAGAAGTCTTAACAACGGCGGTTTGTGATTGTCATCCCGACATGCTTCTAGTCGGGATCCAGCGCCTTTTCTAGTCCTGCTTTAAGGCACTGGATCCCGACTAGAAGCATGTCGGGATGACAACGGCTCCGTAAACATTCAATGCCTTATCGGCTGCAACCCAAGCGTCTCAAGTGAAGCGCAAGATCACTGCTGAGTGCCGCGAGGTTGTTGTTCATGGCATGGGTAATGTCGGTATAGTTATTGGGATCGCGAGCATAAAAACAATAACTTGGATTTCGAGTCATGATTAATTTTCTATGCTGATTATAGAGTGTCCAGGTCACCTTCAAGATTGAAAGACCGGCGCTATCAACATCAAATTGGTTCACTTTGAGAGTTAAATAATAGTTAATCGGAGAGGTAGTCAGTCGGGGGTAGGTTAAGATGCGATCCTGCGCTAATTGCTGTGACAAGTTTTCTGCAATGACATCGCTGATATTACCACTCAAAGGCTCTCCCCAGCGATGGAACTCCGCTTGGATCAACTGGTTCGGGTTAATACGCGTCACAATTTCCGGCTTATCGATGTAGCCTGGAATTTTGACACGCTCGACCATGATGGTTTGACGGCAGGTGCTATGCTGCTGTATGTTCGCAAATGTCGTGGGATTCAAGATGAAAAATTCAGAATTTTTAGATGAACAACCCACCAGCAGTATACCGAGTGCCAGAAAGGTGATTAGAACTAAATGTTTGTAAAATGTCATCGGCTGCCCCTTTTTCCTTGAATGATCGATTCCGGATGTTGTGCTAAATAATCTGTTAAATCTGTAAAAGATCCGAGTGCATTTCTAGCTTTATCCAAGGTTTCCTCTAAATCAATCATCACCGGGTCTACTTTTTTGTTGACATGCGTAAAGGTAGAGTCGGCTTGATTAAATGCATTGCTTGCCGAGATGATGAGGCGCGTGAGGTCTTTAGAGTCGACACGGTTTGTCAGAGCAATCATGGTGTCGTTAAACGAGACAAGGGCATTTTTAAGTTCCTTCGACTGCACCAACTCGGCCACCGACTTCAAGGCGTTTTGCGCCGATTCAAATGCACTTGTCATTTCTTGAGAAGTGGAAGGAATGGTAGGAATCTGCAGGTAGTGGGTTGAGTTTTCTTGGTAGACTTGAGGGAGCTCCGGATGAAAGTCCAATTCGATATAAAGCACACCGGTAATGAAACTCTCTGATTTGAGTCTGGCACGTAAACCTTTATCAATTAAATAGGACATGAAAGAGTGTTTACTGGTCAAGATTTTATTCGTGATTATAAAATGCGAGGTGTCAATTTCGAGAATGATCGGTAGGTGCAGGGTTTGATTTTTCATGTCCACTTGTAAAGCCACTTGCGATACCTTGCCAATGACCACACCTCGAAATTTGACCGGCGCGCCGATGTTTAAGCCATTGACCGAATCTGTAAAATAGGTCACAAACGTTCGTTTTTGGCTAAAGAGTGAAGTCGACCCCAGCATGGCAATCGCGAGAACCACGAGTGCGATGGAGACGAGCACGAAGAATCCCAGGGCTTTTTCACTGATCGGTTTCATGGTTGCTGCACTCCTTTTTCGCCACGCGTTAAGAATCGCTGAATTTTTTCATCCGTCGAATGTTGAAGTAATTCCTTGGGCGGTGCATTCGCAATCAGTGTTTTGCGCTCGGCGTCTAAAAAAATCGAGTTATCTGCAATTGCAAAAATGCTCGCTAATTCGTGCGTGACCACAATAATTGTGGCGCCTAAGCCATCCCGTAATGCGAGAATTAAGTCATCCAGTCTTTTGGAGCTAATCGGATCTAATCCCGCGGAAGGTTCATCAAAAAAAATAACCTCGGGATCGAGCGCAATGGCACGGGCAATGCCGGCTCTTTTGCACATACCGCCACTGATTTCAGAAGGATAAAAATCCTCATACCCGGCTAGCCCCACTAACGATAATTTTAAGGAGGCGACTTCTTTCATTTGTTTGTCCGTGAGCGCGGTGTATTCTTGCAGGGGCAATGAAATGTTTTCCGCCAAGGTCATCGAGCTCCACAATGCGCCGCTTTGATACATGACACCAAAGTGCCGCATCCGGTTTTCACGCTGCGTCAGGCTGCCATTCCAAAAGGGTTCATTATTATAGAAAATATCGCCCGCAGCGGGTTTTTTTAAACCGACCATGTGACGCATCAACGTGCTCTTGCCGCAACCGCTATCCCCCATAATGACCAATATTTCTGATTTTTTGACTGAAAAATTAATATCTTTCTGCACGATCATGCCACCATAGGCCATATCCAAGTGTTCGACTTGGATAGGGGGTTTTTCTTGGGTGATCATATTCGTTTTCATTAGCGCTCTATATTTTTAAAATATTTAAAATAATTTCAAAAATGGCGTCGGCGACAATGACATATAAAATGCCGGTTACCACCGCTTTTGTGGTGGCTCTTCCTACGGCATCGGAACTTCTGCCGCAATTGAGCCCTTGGTAACATCCTGCGATGGCGACTAATAAGCCGAAGAGGATGCTTTTGACGACACCCACCGCGACATCGATCAGCGAAATGGCGGTGGTAGTTTGGTGTATATAGGCAGCCGCTGAAATATGCAAAAACGCTTTGCTGATAATCATACCACCGAGTATGCCGACGAAGTCTCCATACAAACACAAGAGGGGAATCATTAGCACAAGAGCGATGATTCGGGGTAAAACGAGAAAATCAATCGGTGAAATTACCGTGGTTTGAAGCGCATCAATTTCTTCATTCACTTGCATGCTTCCTAACTGTGCTGCATAGGAGGCACCCGTGCGCCCTGTCATGATAATAGCTATCATTAAGGGGCTCATTTCACGTGTCATGCCAATGGCAACTAAATTCGCAACATAAATGCCCGCGCCAAAGGCTTGCAATTGAATCGCACCAATAAACGCTAAAATCAGGCCCATTAAAAAGCTTATAATCAGCACGATCGGGAGCGAGGTGACGCTGCAATCTTGGATGAAATAAAAAAGATCTCTCCAGAGGAATTTAACTTTGCCGCGGAAAAAATGCGACAGACTGAAAGTAATAGCACCGATAAATACCATCATTTTTTCAAATTCAAAATAGAACTGTTTTGTAGAGTGACCCACGGAAACCAGTAATGAGGGTGTGGGCGCGGGCGGGGCATGTTTTCTCTCGGGAACGGCATTCGCGAGCGTTAACAAAGACCGCATGTTTTTGCTAAGACCATTCAAATTCACATCGAAAGATTTTTTTTGACCAATTTTATTGAGCATCACGATAAATACTAATAATCCACTATCCCAGTGAGAGATTTTCTCGGTGTCAAAGGTGATTTTTTTTAAATCGGGAAGATTGCGAATTTTTTCAATCAAGAGTTCCGGTGAGGGGAGATTATCAGCGGCACACCACTGGCCCGCCATAACGATGGTGAGCAACCCCGGGCTCTGCTGGACAAAGTCGATTTGCCATCGAGAGCTATTCATTCACAGCTCGAGTACGAATGCTATTTTTCATTTCAAAACAATCCTTTGTTTATTTTATTCTATAGTGAAGAGTATGAAGAGGCAATTGAGACTTGATTCTGGGGGGCTATAAATCCTGTACAAAACACATCACCGCCACTCACTGAGTTGTCCTTAGGGTGCGTTTCTGGGAGAGTGATATTATGGATTTTCTTATGGTCATTAACTATAAAAATAGTCAACTTTTAATCTGCAAAATTTAGTAATCAGGACATAAATCACGCAGATTTATGGCGGTGTCCTGTTTTTCGCCAGGCGCAGAAGGGGTATCATATGGTTAACCCTGGTTTACTAAGTACATCCTCCTATAAAATATTTTGCCAATTCAACCTAAAAATGAAAGTGAATTACCAATCAGCACTTCGCAGATGTTTTATGTTTAGCTAAATATTGCTGATTTTAGAAGACAATCTTATCGCATTGAATTGAGGGTAAAAAATGCACTTCCTTCTTGTGGATGTAGCGAAACGCCATTAGAATTCAAGAGAAAATTTAAAGGAGTAGATAGTGGATACGATGAGAAAAAATGTTTCAAAAACGGCGTCTGAAAATGCTCACGCAACAGCAGATATGAAGAGCACTGTTAATGTAATTTTCAGGGAGTGTTATGAGCGCCAAAACAAATTTACTCGAGATATCTTGATGGATATCGGTTATCTCATAGATAAAAAAGACCAAGGTTCACAGAATTTTTTTTGGGAAAGCTTACTCACCATACTGCTAGCCGTTGATGAGTTTTACCAGGAATTCAATATCCTTCCTGTGAGTAATGAAAAAGGCACCTGGATGCTGAATAAGCTGCTAGTTGCGGCTAAAGAAAAGTACATAAAAATGGATGCGTTTTTCGATCATCACAATAAGCAACTCCATCAAAAGAACAAAGAACAACACAAAAAATGTCTTTTGGCAGCACTCTCTTGCAGATTGGCTCTGGGCAGCCTGATGCAACGGTTACCCTCTCACATTGCAAAAAAAATACATGTGCCTGAAAACTTCCCGAGAACTGAAAAATCTTCTTCAAACAGTTCTCCAAAACCCAAGGTAGCCTCAGAGCCAGGAGCCACCCCACCAGCAACTGCAGAGCTGAAAACACAAATAAACCCGCATTCTACGTCCAAAAAAGTGCGCTCTTCTGCGCAAAAGATAGCAAGTAAACAGAAGAAAAAAGAAAAAAAGAAGAAAAAACAGCTAGCGAAAAACCGGACTGCAATACCCATTTCTGGCGCGAACCCTCCTGCGCCCCAGGAGAAGCTGCTTCAAAATGAAAATCCGATGCAGCAACCGAACAGCGTGCCGATACTGCCAGCTTCTAACGCGACTTCTCAGGTGATGGAAGCGCTTGAGGAAATAAAGAGAGAAAGCTTTGCTGCAAGTTGTCCAGAGACGGATGTTGCATTCCTTTCGACAGATCAAGCGCAAACATCTTCTGAAAACAAGCATGAAAATGAAGCGGAGACACTGCCACTGCAAGAACAGACGCCCGAATTTATACTCAAGACGCAAATGATTGAAACACGGCCAGTCAAGCTAGAAGTCAAAAGCAAGTATACTGCAGAGGAAATAGCGGAACGCAAAGCGCTGAAAAAAGCGAGAAGACTCGGACAAATCCTTGTAGAGAGGCCTTCTACAGAAGAAAAGAAAGGAGAGCAAGAAGGCCTGCTTACAACGGTTGTGCCGCAGGAGCATACAGATGAGCAGGCGCTGGAATTCAAGCAGAGCATAACAGCAGAAGCCAAAGACGCGACAAATTTCACTTTGGTTGATGAAAATATGCAAGTATTTGCTCATCTGAGTGATCTACATGCAAAGGATTTTTTTTTAACAACCAAACATATCATCACCTGGTTTGATTTTCTTGAGGAGCAGAACAAGTCTTTGCTTGATTTATACCTCCTGTCATTTGTAAAGCCTGATATTTCAAATAAATATAGTGCTCTTCTTCGTGAGGGCAATCTTTTCATGAGAAGGATTTTTTTGCGGATAAAATATGGAAGCAATGCACTTCTTCCTTCCCCTGTTCCCTTAGAGACTTTAAAATATACTTTCCTTCAAAATGCAAAAATGCATAGTTGTTTGAAGAATATTTGTGAAAATGATGCTTTAATGCAGTCTTATAAGATATTGCAAGAGAACTATTCAACCCTATTGACGAGGATTACAAAAGACTTTTCAGCTTTTTTTGTCAAGGTAGGGCAGTGGTATTCCACTCCTCCACTGACTTGTGCGCAGCCTGCTCCTCCGTCGGAGCAGATGCAGGTGCGCAATCCAATGCCAGTCCCAGTAGCAAGGCCTGCGTCACCGCAGCCCTATTTAAGAGGGTCACTTGCTGCGGGTATGTGGGGAGCAAAAGTCTCCAATCAAGAGCAGCCTGATCCGCAGTCGCTGGTATCGAGTTGCTATAGAAGGGGAGTACACCCAGGCTGAGGTGACAGTTACACACGTGATCAAAATGGATTTGCTGCATGATCTAAATGCCAGTCTCATTGCCGTTTGCATTTACCGTTGAAATATAATTATTTTGTGGATTTGAAATAATCGCATATATAATCTATGATTGCTCGTAATGCAAAATAGGTGAATCGAAAAATCGCGGTCTAGTATTTGATAGCAGGACAGTGCTACTAAGAAGGGGTCGATTATGAAAAAATTATCTTTAATTGTATTGAGCCTGTTAATTTGCAGCAATTCATTTGCAAAAGTACAGTATGGCTCCTCTGAGCATTTTTTCTTGGGCGCTGAAATAGAGCTTCAGTTTCCTAACGGATCTATAACTGGGGATAAGGCCAAGGTATTAACAGTTTACCCTTCAGAGGAGCAGCCTTTAGAACTTTCTTATGCTGAGATGGTAATATTTCCTGATTTTATCGGTGATCCTGATGCACAGATAGGAGGGCATGACTTTACTACGTCGCTTACTAATTTTAAAAATAACCTTAATGCCATCATAAACCAGCCCGGAGCAAGTTATCTCCCTAAAATTTTATCAATCGTTAATGAAGAGATGACTATTAATCAAACGAATATTGCTGAGCATAAACCTTTGGAAATATCAAATGAGGATCACATTAAATTCAACTGTGCTACAGGTGGTGGTTGTGATCCAATATCAGCTCTAGTTAACCATGGCTTATACTTTAAAATCTCTCTAAATAATTATGACCACTTCGGACAGTCTGCAATTGACAGTTATATTGCCGGACATTATCTCGCTGTGGAAAAGGCGCAAAACGCGCAATCTGAAGATGATTTAAAACTTGCTTACGCTTATGAAGGCTACGCAGTTCACTTTTTAACCGACTTATTTTCGGCAGGGCATTTAAGAACCCCGCGGATAGCGTTAACAAAGTGGTGCGAATATAGTGATGCAGCAATTTCTTCCTATCTAGCTAAAGTTATGCATGATGAGGACATTAAGAACGGAATATGGTTTAGTCGCAGTGATGGCGATACCTGGTATGGCTTTGGAGATAATTTATTATTTATTAATGATAATTCTGATAACCATCAGCGCATGAAAGATGTAGTTCAAAAATCCGCTGATCAGGTGTATGCGGCTTTTAATCATCAAATAACTGCGGATGATGCAATTAAAGAGGCGGCTACTTGGGCTCCTGATTTGGAAGCAATCAATAATAATCCACGTAGTCAGCCTGCGCTCTTTAGCGAAATTGACGGCGATATGAAGGAATATGTGGATGGTCATTATTCTACTATTCATAGTTGCTTGGCAACCGCTATAAAATATGGATTTATTTCTAATGAGTTATATTATATTAATTGAAACGTAGGCAAGCCTCCATTGTGAAAAAAGGGTAGGTTTCTTGTACAAGCAGTTCCAACGTTCATAAGAGTTAAAAGTTCATTATTTATTTTGGAAGTTTTTGCTTTTGGCACAGGTTTAGCTTAAAAGACTGCAAATCTCGACAATAATGCCATTAAGATCGCGCACATATGCAACTTCTTGCCCCCATGGTTTTATTGCGGGTTCCTTGACGGCGACGGCTCCATATTTAAGAGCATGGTCATAACTTTTCTTTACGTCATTTGCAATGAATGCAATTTCAAATCCAGCAGCATTGTTTTTTGCATCATTTTTTATAAAGTCGACACCATTCGAACGGGCTAAAGAATTGGATGCAAAAGCAAGTTTAGTATCACCGGTATTTAATTCTCCGTATTGTTGACTTTCATGGAGAAAACTCTGCTCCAAATTAAAAGCTTTTTTATAAAAATTAAGAGTCTCTTCAACATCAGAAACATATATTATTGTGTAGCCAAATCTCATGGTTTTATTCCTCTAGATGAAAAATTGCTGAATACGATTTCTTTGATCCAGCGGTAGTTCTTTCCCCTGCATCGTATTTCTTTTTCCGTCTGCTTTAAGTTTGGCTTTTCGGGAGGGCATAAAGCCCCCAACTAGGCCCCACTTCAGTGCCGGATGTTAGGAGCCTTCACTGGAATTCAATGGAAGAAGAATAAATATAAAAGGCCTTTATTTCAAGATGGCTGACCCAAGATATCAGCCTACACGTCTAAAACGTGTTTGAAGAAGGTGAATTGACAGAAAAAGGGAACAGCCAAGGATTTCTTGGCTGTTCAAAAAGAAGGCGATCTCCAGGTTTCTCGTCCTTGAATATAACACTGAGAAAAGCGGTTAAAAACCGCGGCAGCTTCTCGACAGAAGATGTTCTCATGATGTGTTGATGAAATAGTCCGCGGTATTATTCTGTACGGTAATCCAGCCTGGCAATACAGCCATCACTGGATTACCGTATTTTTACGAGTCTTCACAAAAAAATAAAAAACAACCTGCCGCCGTCATTGCGAACGCGAGTGAAGCAATCCAGGTTTTATTGCCCCTCGCTTAAAAAAACAAATCTCAATCTCTACCCGCTTTAATTCTTATGAAGCAGCAATAAAGCCTGGATTGCTTCACTCGCGTTTGCAATGACGACCGCTTTTAATGAAGGGTCATCAGATGTAGCGGGTGCTATTTAAATAAAATTATTCAGAGCAAAACCAACACCAGCACTGTTCGTACGATGATTATACTCAATCAAGCTTTGTCCGTAGCCGCTAAAGACTTCCACAATGCCAGCTAAACGCTTATTAATTGGGAAGGTATATCGGAGGGTGCCAGTTGCATAGCGTCCATGTCTTTCAATGAAACTATGTGCTTGCAAGCTAATCGTTTGATTGTTGTATTTATAACCTAAAACAACTTGTCCATAACCTAAATACTTTGCCATGTCCGGATTATATAACTCATACGTACTATCATGGAAAACATACCAGGGTTTAATACTGAGGAAAGCATGATCGTTAGAAGCCGTCATTTCTATATAAACACGGTTCCAGCTTCGCTCCATATAATTACCAAAACCATTCGATTGGTGAACTGCACCAAGTTTAAATATGTTTAAAAACCAATTACCGGCGACATTCCAATTAATAGGGGTACGTGTAAAAAATTCAGGCTCGTAGTCCGTCGATCTGAAGAATGCATTTTTATTATAAACTTGCCAGTAGGATAATTGAGTGTACGCAAAGAATAAGCTGGTTGAAGATAAAAACATATCGTGCCACACAGGAATTTTAAAACTGAATTGATATTTGACTTCATTATGCTTCAGACTTTCATCGGAGGGAGTTTGGTTTTCGTAAATTGAATTATAAGGTGAGCCAGTATAATAATACGGCAGAATATAGGTTGGATTATGGAGAGTTATTGCAAAATTATTATTAAAAACCTTTCTTTCCTCTCTTTGCTTTTCAATTGCAATATTCTGTGCTTTAACAGTTGACTGATTTACGTAATCTGCTGAATTTGCATAAGTAAAACCAGAGAGTGGAAAGATCATTGCCAAAGCAAAAATAATTTTTTTCGTATGTAAGTTGCGCATATTATTCCTCAGAAATGACTATTTAATTGTTAGGTAAAGAAATAAAAAATGATAAGATAAAAGTAGAAGATATATTTCTTAATCATAAATGTCAAAAAAACTTTCATCTGCTTTCATTTCATATAAAAAACTTGATATATTCTCTCTAACGTTATATACATAGAATATAAGAGATCATTTTCATGTTGTAAATAATTATCAAATGCATATTTTTTAAAAGAATTAATTATAGATACTTAACTAAATGTGGAGATTCTTTTAAATGCATAACAATCATCAAGTAAAACACGTAACTGCATAAAGCCCCGGTATTATTTAATCGTTAATCGCTTTTACTTTAATGGAGAAAAATCATGTCGCAAAAAAAAATGACAGCTATTGCTTTAGCATTCATGTCTGTTGCCTTATTTGCTGGCTGCACTTCTATGCATAAGTCTGAAAGCGCCGGTCAATTCGTTGACAGCAGTGTAATCACTAGTAAAGTGAAGGCGAAGCTTTTAGCCGATGATCAAGTTCAAAGCTTACCTATTACGGTTAAAACCTACAAAAACACGGTTCAACTCAGCGGCTTTGTTAGCACACCGCAGCAAAAAATAAGAGCAGAGGCTATTGCAAGATCAGTTGAAGGGGTTGAAGCAGTGAATGATGCCTTGGTCGTTAAAAACTAAGCTCTCTAAAGTTCAATTTAATTAACTTACTACAATAAGGAGAAACAATATGAGTAATACTAATATCCGCAATATTTTAGAAGATCATTGGAAAGAAATTAAAAGCACGATTAAAAACAAATGGAGCAAACTAACCGATGATGATCTAGAGAAAATCGACGGCTCTTATGATGAATTAACCGGCACGATCCAAAAGCTCTATGGTTATAAGGGGCGCGAGCTCGAAAATACGGTGAATGAATTTTTCGAGTCCGACTACTTCACTAAATTCAAAGATCAAGCTGAAACTAAATTTAGTGAAATTAAATCCTCTATTTTCTCAATCTTGGATGAGTATTTTAAAATAGCGAAAAAACGCACCCGTGAGACTGAAAAAGCGATGTCGGGTTATGCAAAGGACAATCCTTATAAATTAATCGGTATTGCCGCAGCTTTTGGTTTATTAGTTGGTTGTTTATATAAAAACAATAAATAGTTCGCTTACTTCATATGGGTACCTTACTTCCCTGTGGGGTACCCATTTTTTTCGCCTTACTTTATTTAATAAAGTGAACTTATGCGTTTATTCATTATTCTTATATGTTGGATTTTTACATTCTCAGCGAATGCTAATATCATTGATTCCATTAAAGAATTTTTTTTAACTTCCACTTACGAAGAGTCTTTAGAGCAGAATGAAATTTTTCCTCTAAGTCGCTCCGGGGAAGATCAACCCATTTTTATATTTTCACCCAAGAAACATCTTTGGGCTGTTTATAACACCAAAGGAAAGCGCGTTGGCCTGGGCAAAGCCAATGGCGGAAAAGACTACTGCGACGACACCCAAGGTGAATGCCGTACTGTCATCGGTAAATTTAAAATTTTCAGGAAAGAAAACGAAAGCTGCACTTCAAAGACCTTCCCTTTAAATGAAGGCGGTGGTGCACCCATGCCCTATTGTATGTTTTTCCATAAAGGATATGCCATACATGGCGCCAAACACGTAACCGACACTAACAAAAGCCATGGTTGCATTCATGTCTCACAAAAAGCAGCCGAGTGGATGAATACACACTATTTACAAGAAGGTTCCTACGTTTTGGTGTTGCCCTACTCATAATAAGGAGTTCCACATGAACACAAAAAAATTCAAACACATGATATTCAAAATTATTCGCTCAACACCCGTTATATTTTATGCTTATTCTGTTTTTTTTAAAAATATAGAAACCAAACTGGCAAACCTCGGTAAAAATATCTATGCCTCTGTCGCGCTTATTTTAGTCAGCCTTAGCATGTTTATTATGACCCTTCTTGCCTTCACGGGTGCACTATTTTTCTTTTTAGTGCAAAACCAATGGAGTTGCTTAGCAGCTAGTGGCCTCATCGCACTTTTCTATTCCATGTGTTTATTTTTTACTCTATATCTGTTAAATAAGAGGATCTATGGATAAGTGCATTGTTGCGTAAATGAACCTCTTGCGAGCATTTCCGATAATATCAAGATGTGACTCAGGGTTTTTGGTTAAAAGAGTGTTTTTTTTCAGAATTTGAGTAACTAACAGAAGGAGAAATAGGAATTGTAGGAGCAGCTACCAGCGAGTTTCTACGGAGAGGAGAAGTCTCAGGAGGAGGTGTAGTTATTGTAGGCAGTGAGGGGGTAGGCGTGTACTTTTCTATAAGATCACGAGAAAGAATGACTTCTCCTATCGGATTGCCAGTTTCCTCTCTAACATCTGCAATAATAGGCATGCTGGCATACGCTAGTGAGGCTAACGCTGACAAAGTTTTATTTAGATTGGCCTGGTCATTTTCCTTTAATTTTGACCCTTCTATGCTTAATTGGATTAATTTGAGAGTTATTTCTCGAAACATTTTTTCTTCTTCTTGCAATTTAGTTTCTATTTTTTTTCGTCCGTCCACTCTCTTATCCTCTTAAATGATACTATTGTAGGCCCAACAGGTTGAGTAAAAAAGAAGCTCCAATTTGGTAACATTGTTGCGTCTTAAACAATAATGAAAACCAAATCGATAAAGAGCTTCGGTGTTTATTCTAAGGGATTTTAGACATTTTAGGAAGGTATTGGATTTCAATTTGGTGGAGGCGGCGGGAGTCACATTAAATATTTATCTATTTGATTAAACAGTTTTTATTAAATATGACTTTTCAGTATACCCCCAAAAATACCCCCATTTACCACAGTATAGCCAAAATTTAGATAGCCAAAATTTAGCTGTTTCGGGCAACTATACTGTTAAGGTAGGGTACTTACTGCTCCATTGCTTAGGCATTGCTATCAGCAGCGGTGATGCCGCGAGCGGTAGGCTTATACCTGCCACAATATGGAGACAATAGTATGAACTACTCTTGTTTGCAGATTGTTTACGTTCGTAAGGGCATATTGTATGTGCCTATTTATGTCGTAGCAATTGTATAACACATCTGTGTTATACGCAGCAGTGTACCCTACATCATGTAACTCACCATGAGGAACATTCAGATGAGTTCACTTAAAGATATTTATGATGCAACACCTTGGCTTCTCTCAAATAGTCTAAACGATAAATTTGTTTGTTTGAAATGTATACGGGATAAGTACCTTAGATCAATTATTAAAGCTAATCTAGCCAGCGATAAATGTACCTACTGTCAAAGAACCTCAAAAAAATTAATAGCTGCTGAGCTAAGGGATTTAATTGGTCCAATTTTAAGTGGGATTGAAAGTGAATGGGAAGACCCTGCAAATGTATTAGGTTATGATTCTGCCGAGGGAGGTTGGTTAGGAGCTGATGTTTATGATACAGACGATTTATCATGGTTTATAGAAGAGGAAGCTGGAATTACTAGCTCTGAACTATTGAACGATATTATTAATGAACTAAGTGAACGACAATGGTGCAAGCATCCAGGAGATACAGATTTTTCTGATGATTTGAGTATAAGTTGGGGATATTTTTCGCATTTAATTAAGCATTCATATCGTTACACTTTTTTTCAAATAGATGAGAAAATCTATTTAGGACCTGATCCATATAAAGATGAAGTTAGAATCCCTCCGAAGCAGTTTTTAAATGTATTAAGCCAACTGGTAAATAAAAACAAAAAAATGATCGAGATAATTCCCAAGGGAACCAAGATTTTTAGAGCAAGGCTTTTCAAACAGAAATCATCTGAAAAATATACTGCAAAAGAATTAGGTTCGCCACCTCATGATCAAGCAAAGGCGAGTAGAATGAGTCCTGCCGGTGTTTCAATTTTTTATGGATCATTAGATAAAGAAACAGCTATAAAAGAAATTACTCATAGATCCAATGGGTATCAGTATATAGTAATGGCTGAATTTGAGACAATGACCGATATAATTAATTTGAATTTGTGTGATACCCATAAACCTATTAGTGTTTTCGATGAAAAAAAGACTGATGTAAGGAGGGCAGTAAAATTTTTAAAGAAATTCTCAAGAGAAATTAGAAAAAAAGTCATTTTGGATGGAAGGGAGCATATTGATTATGTTCCAACTCAAGTCCTAACTGAATATTTCCGTCACCTTTTCAAACATAAGAAAAATATATCGTTAGATGGCATTTTATACCACAGTTCACATCAAAAAAATGGGATCAATTGTGCATTGTTTGTAACTAATGACCAATGCGTTGATGATTATAAAACTGATGGCGGTGTTCTCAAGTTAATTTCACAATCAGAGCTTCTGGTTGCTCAGAGCTGAAAGCTTTAGCATCGCTAGTGGTAAGTGGAGATCCAACCCCGGATAGAGATTTAACCCCGTTACCCCCATTGAAAAGAGCAGAAACCTCATTCCCTGTAAGTTCTTCCCTCTTATACAACTCTTCCGCGATAACCTGAATTATAGGTTTAAACTGGGCCATTACTTCAATACAATGGCATATCATATACTCTATGAAGGCTCTGACTGTTGGATTCTCAATTATGTCTAATGCGCCTGGATCTGGGATTGGTAGTCCTGCAGCAAAATTTCTGAACTCTGCAGATTGCATCATGTTTTCAGCCCATTTGATCGCATCTGTTAAGTCATCTCCGCCTACCTTGGCTAGACCACCAGAAGCCAATATCTCACTGGCATAGCCGCCTAGAGAGATCATGATTCTTCTACGTAGTTCATTGATTGTAATTTCTCTATTTTGTTCAAATGGCTCGAGTTTCGTAAACCCAAGGTATTTATCTGTGCCCCTCGGTGAGTCCATCTCTCTAAGCGAAATACTTTGTATCCTTTGGCGAAAAATTAATGCCATGACCGCATGGCCAGTTTCATGGTATGCAATTTCCAACTTTTTGTGATCCACTTTATCCATTGCCAACATATGGCATCCTTACTTGAGTCAAGTACTTCTAAATATGGAGATGATTAATATAATTTCAAGTCCTAAAGTGGGTTGTATATTTTTAAATCAGACTTTAGTTTGATAATGATAGTGATTACTTTTATAAATTTCATGAGTTGAAAATGGGAAAGTATACAAAAATATTGCGAAGTCAGTTATACGAACAGGTCTGGCAAAAACCTGTGACCAAACTTGCTAGTGAGTTTGGCCTTTCAGATCGTGGCCTTGGGAAATTATGTGCTCGCCATAAAATTCCCATCCCTAAGCGCGGTTACTGGCAAAAATTGAAAGCTGGCTATTGTTTATCTAAACCCACTTTGCCTAGACTTGATGGAGACAACGATCCAATGATTACTGTTTATTGTACTGAACAGCCTGAAGAAACATCTTGTAGCAAAGAAATTGAGCAGGCTATTGCTTAGGAGAAAGACCCAGAAAATGCAATCACTGTTCAAGAAGATCAACAGATTACTCACTCTCTAGCCTTAAAAATTCGAAAAGGAATGTGTAAGAAAAAATCTCAGGAAGGATACGCTCTTTCCAGAAAGGGAGGAATAGACATACTCTCTGTGACGCCGGCTAATATTGACCGTGCCGTGAAAATTTTAGATAGCCTATTCACTGCCTTGGAAGCCAGAGGTCATAGGATAGTCCGAGATACTAAAAATGAAACTCGGCTAACTGTATTTGTTTTTGATGAGGAATTTTCTATCCAAATTACTGAGCACATCAGGCATGAACGTGTACAAAACCCGCGTGATTATTGGCATCGCTGGAATTACCACCCTACAGGCATCTTAAGGTTCGAGTATGTTTGTAAATATACTCAAGGCAAAGTGTCTGACACCCATAAAAGAAAGCGGATAGACCGCTGCATAAACGAAATTCTCATAAGACTTTATAAGGCTTCAGATCGAAATAAAACCTGCAGAGCTGAGGCAATTGAGTCTGAAAAGAGATGGAAGATTGAGAAAGAAATATGGGAGAGAAAGCAGCGAGAGGAGGCGTGTGAGCGGCATCGTGTAGAGCTTCTGATAGAGGCGGCTGATAAAGGAGTGGCCATCAATAGGATTCGTAATTTTATCCAGGATGTTAAAGCGGATATTCCTCTCTATCAACTGTCTCGTGAGCAATTAGAGCAGTTTAATGCAATGATAAAGTGGACAGAAGATTACATAGCAAAAAACCACCCGCTCCAGCTAATCGCCAATATACAGCGTCGTTTTAATTATTAAGGGGCAGTGTGTTATCGGTGGATTTGCAGCTATTATTTCTTTTCTAGCTTGAAGTTGATTTTGTATGTGTAAAACTCAATATTTGGAGCCACAGAAAGAGCTCTTTTAATTTTCACGTCATCTTCAAATGCAATAATAATGCCACGTACTGATTGGTCAGTTTCAGCTAATTCCTCTTTAATGAAGCCCATATATCTTTGAATTTGACCTACCACGACGTCACTCGCACGACCTCTTTTCAGTTCAATGACCACAATTGTTTTTTTGTCTTTGCTGGTGGCAAGTATATCAATCTGTCCAGTATCAGTTGGAAATTGTTGACCAATGATTTCGTTTTCCTCTTCATAAAGATCGTAATGCTTGCCTAGATCGGTGGATTTCCAATTTTGAATTAAAAAATCTTCCAAATGTTTTTCAAGGGCGAACTCGCTTGGATTTTCAATTGAGTCATCTGTTGGTTTGATTCCTGCTGGCTGTAGATTGGATATCAGAGCATCAATTTCAGCGGCATATTTTGAAATATTACTTACTGTGCCAATCGACCCGGCGGAATTTCTTAATGGTTCGCTTAGTTCGTCTTTGGAGATTATCCGTGAAAGCCAACGTACAGAGCGACGGTGCGGCAAAATTTGATCTTTCTGATAAGCGTATGAGCTTGTGATTTCACCAACATAGTATCTGCCTTGTCCATCAGGGCTAAGTATTATGTCACCTAACTGTAAGCACCTGGCTACAGTCCAAAGCATTCCGGAATTTATGGCAGCAGACATTTTTGTCTTTTCTGGATTATTTTCTAATAGTTGTGGGATGATTGCTTTGCTGAATTCCTGTCTATCGATTAGGTGATTTGATAGGTCGTGTCTTATCCCAAAGTTCACACCAATAAAATTGCCCTCATACGCTTGTTGTGCACAGCTGCTTCTTTGACCAAGCATTATGCGGTAATAATTCTTCATAACTCTGCCTCGTCGCTATTGTGGTTGGAATACGTTTAGATTGCGCATTATCATATATAATGAGCATTAATGCGAGGCCTGTATATTAATTATACTGAGTTGATTGGGGGATATTACAGAGATGGTCTGCCTTAAAATCTGCACATTTTGCTATTGCTACCATCCACGTTGCTTTTTCCATTCCTCATCCTGTTTCTTGTTTGCGGCTTCATCAATATGCCACCGCTGATGTTTTAGAAATTCAGTAAATTTCTCGGCTTCTATAGTGGTCATTTCTCCGCTAGCCACGGCTTTGGTGATGTTGTTTGTAATTTGAAGCATATTATCGCCAGAATTGATGTCTCCATCAGGTAACTCAAAACTGATAGCATTGTCAGGCTTTGCGCGCGGGATAATTCGTTCCACGCAAAGACGAAGTGCTGCAGGATCACCGGTGACGGCAAGTTCAACCAGCTTTTCAATAATTGCATTGGCATGCTGGTCAAGCAGGCCGCGTGGGCTGAGATTTTTGTCTGAAATAATAGATGGGCTAACCTGGCTGCTGGGATCAATTAGGTTGGAAGTCATTTAATATCTCCTTTGTTAAATATTATAAATCAAAAAAATTATTTCCAAAGCGGAATGATGCCTCTCTCAGTGAGAGATTAACAAATTTATTATGTATGGAGCACAAGCGCTCAAAAGTTTTCCAGTGCATTCCATTGGGTTTTAATCCTTCACCGTTTAGTATCCCTGGCTCCCAGCCTAGCCTGTCACGGATTTTGTCTGCTCTTCTGGCGGCGCGGTCATATAATGCTTCTCTTTGGCTGGGATACGCCAGACGATAACAATGCCGACAGGCGAATATAGCGCCACCATATAGAATGGCTACTCGGCGTCTACAGTTTCGTGCGGGACAGCAGAACCAAGGGCGTTTTCCCCCAAGATTGCAGGACGTCCAATTGAGATTGATAGGGTAGGTTACATTTTCCCAATCATTAGTCCCGTTTCGATGGCGGTAAGCCAGGTTGACCCTATCAGTTTCTACGGAAACTTGAATTGAAGCCACTACTTCACCATCACGAGACCATTGCCAGCTAAAGGAATTTCCAGGAACAAGGAGATCCCTTCGATTCCATTTTCGCACATCAATGGTCCGGTAATGGCTAGTTGTGGCCTTTGAATCATAACGCCAAAATTGACCGCTTCCAATTCCACCCATATTAACCTCCAGATTTTACCGAAATCATTTGGAAAATTACCCTTTACTCTCCGTTTGAGGCGCGGCGATAATCCTCTGCTGAATTGACAGTTTCTTCATCCTCGAGATTAGAATCCGATAAAACCGATGAAACCGATTCAACTTGCCATCTTCCTACTGAAGTCTTCCCACTGCAGCGAATGAACCTTTGGCCATCAATGATTTGGCCCTCATGGCGCAAAATCCATCTACCCAAACGATGCCGATTAATATCGCCATGCTCGTCAGCTATATCATGCAGGATTTCTTTAAGTTCTTTGTTTTCTTCCCCTGGAAATCCCGATTGAACAACGGCTTCTCGGACCATTTTAGGGGCATTCCCAAAAACCGCTTTCCATGCGGACAAAAGACGGCCAAGTTGTTCTCGGTCAGGGTCTTCAGTTATGGCCTCAAAGATCGATTCTGCTGGGTCACAACAACCTAGCCATAGGAGAGGTTGACGGCATAGATCAGACCAGTCACCGAATCCTGCTAATGATTTGCATTCGGTTTTGGGTTTATCAGCAATAATCCAAGCTCGAATGATGGTTAGCGCTGCTGACACACATTTTTCGCGTTCTTGAAGGATTTCAGAAACTAAATTGGGCCGTTTGTAAGTGCGGGCGGCTGGGATTTCAACTTCAGGATTGAGGTTGATGGAAAGGCAACGCCGTGTCATATCTTTAATGGGAGATACATTGTTTCCGCTGGATAGAAAAAGCGCACGGGTACTTACTGTGGCGGTTTTCGATATTCCCAATATTCGACCGCTTATATACTCTGAAGTTAAAGCAGAACATAAGCTTTTGTGTGGTAAAATATCACTTGTTAGATTGTCAAACTCAATCACTGCTGGTGCCCGTAAAAGCTCTGCTAGCAGCAGTTTTCGACATTCCTCATCATCAGCTGGGAACGTGGTCGGCGTTCCTCGCTGAGCTGAGGCAAAAGCGGTAAATATTGCGCATAAATAGGATTTGCCTGATCCTACAGCATGAGCACGAACATGAATCATAGGCGCATTGGCAAGGCTAGAGCGGACCGCTGCCGTTAAGATAGACGATAGTGCGGCTGATTGATCTGCTGCTGTGGCAAAGCAGAATTCATTCAACAGTCTTTTTAAGAAATTTAAAGCAGCTTTAGCTTCTTCCCTGGTCGGCTTTTCAGGGATGGAGAATTTTCGACTATCAAATACACCAAACATGCCTGTGTCAGGATCATAACCAGCGATTTGCATTAGACTGCCGTCAGGGCGGAGGTAAGGTTGCCGTGCTATTCCGTTTATGACTGGCAAATGCCGATAACTGATAGAATCAAACAAGATTGTTGCATGGCGGGCAGGCGGGTCAGCTCGGAGCAAGGTTTTAGATCGGCCATCATATTGCTCCCATGTGACAGCACTAGAAAGAGCGCGTACCAATGCAGGTTGTGATATTCCTTGTATTAGTGTTTCTTTAGTGCTTGGGTCAGTAATCACGGAAACAATAATTCCCCCTCGCTGATAATATTGTTGTGTAATTGCTAACTCGCGTTCAGCAATATCAACAATTCGGCTAATTTCACCTTTGATTACACGTATAGTGGGCTTCATTCGTGCTAATTTAACATCTACCTCAAGGAAGCGAAGTAGATCGCGGATATGCCGTTCATTGCAATGGCCATGCTGGCATTTAAAGCCACCAATAGGGTAATTGTCATCAGGCTCGAAGTAGGCTGTCCCGTTATCTGTGCCATTCGTATGCTCATTGATCCAGGGACAGCTTATATCATGTTTTCCTTCTCCCAGCGGTGATTTGTATAGATTGCGTTTTCGTAAAGCGGCAAGCACAACATTTTCTTCTGGGCGAGGAGTCCAGATTTGCTCGCTATCTGCATCATGAGTGTTTTTGTCTCGATCATTTTTTTGTGTTGACCGGACAGTTTCAACAATTTCAAGCTGCAGTCCTTCAACGAGCTCCTGTGTTGAATATCGTTTTTCTGGCTCCCATGATTTTAATCGGCAGGGGAACGGTGGCGAATGTTTTCCATTGACCGCTACAGGGAGTCTGGCTAGGCGTGCGGTTGGCCCACCTGCACCAGGATCACATAATCCGGCATTAATAATGGCGTTCATTAGCTGATCTGCTGTTTTACTGTTACTGATCGGTTCTGCCAATATGTAACCTGCTTGGTAATTGCCTGGCGAGGTTTCCAGGAGCCAAGAAGGGGTTAATGTCAGGCGTTCAATCGGAACCTTGCTACCGATATCGTCCAGCATTACAGCAAACAAGCTTTGAAATTGTGCCTTCTTACGCCGATATTCACCAGCTTCATTGGGCCTGAATTGTGCTAGGCTAAAGTAATTATTAGCATCGTCAGGCAAGCCCGCTGCTGAAGTGTTAGACCATGGGTGCCCATACCACTTGGATTTTGGGATTGTGGCTGGATTGCCCTTAAAGCTCACTAATATAGGGCATCCATCCTTTAGGCTAATCCCGAATACAGCTTGTAAGAAATCGACGTTGCTGATAATGATGGTTTTGTCGCTTTTATCGGTTTTAGAGTCATCCAAAATGAAATCTGTCATGGTATTCATTAGGCTTGTCCTCCATTGGCTGATTTGCGGCTGGCTTCAATATTCTTTGTCAGCCATTCATTTACCTCAGCTTCGATCCAGCCCACAGCCCTGTCCCCCAAAGAAATGGGCGCAGGAAAGCGGCCTTGCGATACGCGGAGATAAATTGGACTGCGTGATAAGCCCGTACGAGCTTTTACTGTAGGAAGTCTTAAGATTGTCGTAACCATGTTTATGCCCCCTTAGGCGTTATTGAACATGATTACAGGGTAGAAAAAGTCGGATAGCAGTTGGCCGAAATCGGTTATAACTTAACCGAATTCGGTTTTGACATTAGTATTTATGCGGCTTTGCGTCGGGAAACATTTCGCAAGCTTCATTTAAATATTTACGGATTGTGTCTTCGTCTACATCTAGCCCAACATTTTGTAATGCGAGGCGAATACTTCCTTTTTTGTTTCCTGTGGCTCTATTTTTTGAGCCACCTGGCATATAGCCATAACAATCAATAGCCATGCCTAATATTAGTTGAAGAATTTGAGGCCTTTCTTTTTCAGAGAAGTCCACGCGGGGTTCTTTCTGACCCGGATTTTCATTTATTGCAGAAATTTTTTGATTTAATTCCGCGATTCTATCGTCTTTTGTTTTGCTTAACTCAAGGGTAACGGTATGTAGCTGTTTAAGCTCGTTATACTGCGCAATTGTTTTCTCGTAATACCCCTTTCAGTCCGCAACTTGGACACCAACCACGCTGACAGCTTCTTCCAATTCAGGCGGAATGTAAATGCTCATCCTTTTAGCCCACGCCAAAAAGATACCAGGGAAGACCGAATCAAATAACTCTTTGCAATTTACATAGCGTCTTGCTAATTCCTTCAGTTCGTTAAATTTTTTTGCAAATGGAGATGCTGAGAGGTAGGGTTTTACTTGTTCCCAGGTCACTTTTCTGGGGTCTTTGCCAAGCACAAGAGCTATTCCCTCATCAATGGACCAGTATGCGTGCTTTGACCAATAAGTGAAATCAGCATTGCTTGCTGATTGATTAAAAAAGCGCTTCTTTTGTTCATTTTTTTCATATTTTTGAAGGAAGGCAGCGTCATCCCTTTTAAATTGGAGATATATGTGCCGTAGTTCGAGATCAGTTTTTTTCTCTAACTCTTTGTCAGAGTACAGTTTTGGGGTCATTGGCATACCCAAGAAATCGCCATAAGATCGGGTGCTAGCTAGTCCCTGTTCATTTTTTAACTCTTTAATGAGGGTGTGTCTTGGCCAAGTTTCGAATTCCATCATGGGGCATTCTCCTGAGTATCATGCAGTAATTTTAAAATTGATCTTTATTTGATCATTAATGAGTAAATGCTAGGATTATATCGGATTGTGTTGTACATTGCAGTACATTGACAGCATATATTTATGGATTCACACAAATGGCTACTGGTAAGACCGCCACACTAACATTTCGGATTGAGCCTCAACTTAAAGATGCGCTTCGCGAGGCCGCAGAACGTGAACACCGCTCCATTGCGAATATGGTGGGTGTGTTGATTCGGGATTACTGTGCGCGAAAGGGTATCGTGGCTATTGAGCAAGAAGACCAATTGACTGTGACAACTGATGACAAAGGACAAAGCGATGGCTAAAAAAGATAAAACTACTAATGGAGCAAATCTAGGCTTTGAAGCTGAATTATTCAAGGCTGCAGATAAGCTTCGCGGTAACATGGAACCTTCCGATTATAAGCATGTCGCGCTTGGTCTCATTTTCTTGAAGTACATTTCCGATGCTTTTGAAAAAAAGCACAAGGCGTTGATAACGGAAGACTCGCAGGCTGCTGAAGATAGGGACGAATATCTTGCTGATAATGTATTCTGGGTACCAAAAGAAGCGCGCTGGTCGCATCTTCAGGCAAACGCAAAACAACCAACTATTGGCACTCTGATAGATGATGCGATGCGCGCAATTGAGAAAGATAATGAGTCGCTGAGAGGTGTATTGCCTAAGGATTATGCCCGCCCTGCATTAAATAAAGTAATGCTTGGTGAATTGATCGATCTTGTTTCCGGCATCACTTTAAATGAAGCTGGCGAAAAATCTACTGACGTGCTGGGCCGAGTTTATGAATATTTCCTCGGTCAATTCGCGGGTGCTGAAGGCAAACGCGGAGGTGAGTTTTATACGCCACGTTCAGTCGTTCGTGTGCTTGTCGAAATGTTAGAGCCTTATTCGGGGCGCGTTTACGATCCATGTTGTGGCTCGGGCGGCATGTTTGTGCAATCGGAAAAGTTTGTACAAGAACACGGTGGTCGTATTGGCGATATTGCCATCTACGGGCAAGAGTCAAATTACACAACATGGCGATTGGCCAAGATGAATTTGGCTGTTCGTGGTATTGACTCTGATATTCGCTGGAATAATGAAGGCAGTTTTCACAAAGATGAATTGCGCGATTTAAAAGCGGATTATGTGCTTGCAAATCCACCATTCAACGTATCGGATTGGGGTGGTGATCGTCTGCGAGAGGATGTGCGCTGGAAATATGGTGTTCCACCAGCTGGAAATGCTAACTATGCATGGCTGCAGCATATCATTCATCACTTGGCACCCCATGGCACCGCAGGTGTGGTATTGGCAAATGGTTCCATGTCTTCAAATCAATCCGGTGAGGATGATATTCGCAAAGCCATGATTGATGCAGATGTCATCGATTGCATGATTACACTACCAGGCCAGCTATTCTATTCAACGCCGATTCCTGCCTGCTTATGGTTTTTGGCACGCGATAAATCAAATGGTAGAGCTGGTAAAGAGCATCTACGCGATCGTCGTGGTTTGGTGTTGTTTATTGATGCACGAAAACTTGGTGTTTTGGTTGATCGTACACGTCGTGAATTAACTGATGACGATGTGAAAAAAATTGCAAGCACATACCACGCATGGCGTGGAGAAAAGAATGCTGGTTCTTATTCAGATATTTCGGGGTTTTGTAAATCAGCAACGCTAGAAGACATTAAAAAGCATAGTTATATATTGACGCCAGGAAGATATATTGGCACTGCAGAACAAGAAGAAAATGATGAACAATTTGATAATAAAATGAATCGATTAGTGGAGCTATGGAAAAAACAACATAATCAAATTGCAAAGCTGGATACAGTGATTGAGGCTAATTTAAAGGAACTTGGTTATGGTGGCTGATTGGAATGAGGTAAAAATTGGCGAAGCATTTATTGTAAACCCCTTGAGAAGGATTTTCCGAGGCCAGGTAACCCCATTTATTCCGATGGATGCCATTTCCGGAGATAGTCGCACACCAGATCGCATTGATGAGCGTGAATTCAAGGGGTCAGGGATCAAATTTAAAAATGGTGATACTCTCATTGCTCGTATTACTCCGTGTCTTGAAAATGGAAAGACAATTTTTGTAAAAGATCTCCCTGATGGTGTGATCGCGCATGGTTCAACCGAATACATTGTGTTGAGCGGAAAACCAGGCTGTACTGATAATCTTTTTGCCTATTATCTTGCAAGATCACCTGATTTTCGTCGTTATGCCATTGGCCATATGGAAGGAACGTCTGGACGACAGAGAGTTCCTTCCATTGCTATTGAGAAATATACGTTTAGATTGCCGCCAGTTGCTGAGCAATGCGCCATCGTTCATATCCTCGGCACGCTGGATGATAAAATTGAGCTCAATCGACAAATGAATGAAATACTTGAAGAGATGGCTAGTGCATTATTTAAGTCGTGGTTTGTTGATTTCGATCCTGTGCGCGCAAAGGTAGATGGCCGATGGAAGCGTGGTCAATCGCTTCCAACTATGCCAGCACACCTTTTTGATCTTTTTCCTTCAGAGCTTGAAGACTCTGAATTTGGGTTAATTCCAAAAGGGTGGCGTGTTTCAAAGTTAGGTGATTGTGAATTAGGAATTGAATCTGGAAGAAGACCTAAGGGTGGCATTGATAAATCCTTAAAGTCTGGTATTCCTTCAGTTGGGGCGGAAAGCATACAGTCGCCAATAGGGTCATTTGATTATTCAAATGTGAAGTATGTGACTCCAGAATTCAGTAATAAATCGAAAAAGGGTTGGATTCAGAATTTTGACGTAATGCTATATAAGGATGGTGGAAAGCCGGGCCAATTTAAACCAAGAGTTACACTCTATGGCGAAAGTTTCCCTTTTGAAAAGGCTATGATTAATGAGCATGTTTTTATACTAAGAAGCCCATTATTAGATCAATTTTACTTGTATCATTTAATTTCATCCGATATGGTTTTGGATCAATTGATAGCTAAAGGCTCATCAAAAGCTGCTCAGCCCGGCATAAACCAAGAAGAAGTGAAAGATACTACTTTTGTTCAACCAAGTATTAATTTAATTGAGGCATTTAATGAGCTTGCAAAGAGTCTAGTAATGAGTCAGCTGAATAAAGGAAAGGAAATCAATTATTTGAGAGAAATACGAGATACCTTTCTCCCGGTACTTATTACCGGCCAAATCTGCATTAAGCATGCTGAAAAATTTTTGGAGACATACATCTGATGGCTTTTTTAGCTGAAGCAGAAATCGAACTAGCGTTATTAGATCAACTGCGGACTCTTAATTACAACATCGAAAGTGAAGAAGTTGTCGGTCCTGATGGTTCTCGACCAGAGCGTGAAAGTCACGATGTAGTTATTCTTAAGAAAAGATTCGAAGATGCTGTTGCTCGTCTCAATCCTGCCATACCTGTAGAAGCGCAGCAAGTTGCTATTCGTAAGATCACACAATCTGAATTACCATCCTTAATCGAAGAAAACCGACGCATTCATAAGCTGATTACTGAAGGCGTTGATGTTGAGTATTATGCTGAGGATGGCGCACTGGCTGCCGGTAAGGTCGTTCTTATTGATTTTGAACATGCAGAAAGAAACAACTGGCTAGCGGTCAGTCAGTTTGTTGTGATTTCCGGTCAGAATAGCCGTCGTCCTGATGTGGTTATATTTGTGAATGGATTGCCGATCGCAGTCATTGAATTAAAAGCGCCAGGCAACGATGCTGCGACAGTTTTCGGGGCGTTTAATCAACTCCAGACATATACAAATCAAATCTCTCCATTATTTAACACTAATGCTTTACTGGTTATTTCAGATGGTATTACTGCACGTGCTGGATCGCTTTCTGCTGACTATGAACGGTTTATGCCTTGGCGAACAACTGATGGAAGCATGATTGCACATAAGGGCGAACCTGAATTATCAGTGTTGATTGAGGGTATTTTTGAACATCGTCGCTTGCTTGATTTATTCCGTCATTTCACAGTATTTGGCGAAAAAGACAGTGGCCTTGTAAAGATTATTGCGGGCTATCATCAGTTTCATGCCGTGCAAAAAGCAATTGAATCAACTATTCGTGCCGCTACACCATGGCAGGGTGCGCGTGAAAATCCAGCAGATTACGGGTTGCCTAGCGTAAAATCACAAGCGCAAGGTGATAAGCGTGCAGGCGTAATCTGGCACACCCAAGGATCAGGTAAAAGTTTATTGATGGCATTCTATGCTGGTCAATTAGTGAAACATCCCACAATGGCTAATCCAACACTAGTTGTGTTAACAGATCGTAATGATCTGGATGAGCAATTATTTGCAACTTTCTCAATGTGTCGAGATTTAATTCGACAGACGCCTGTTCGAGCTGAAAGCCGTGAAGATTTGCAAAAAATATTAAATCGCGCTTCAGGCGGCGTTGTTTTTACTACAATTCAAAAATTCGCACCTGAAACTGGTGAAAGCGAATATCCTATATTGACTGACCGTCGCAATATTGTAGTGATTGCTGATGAAGCGCATCGAAGCCAATATGGATTTCGTGCCAAAGTTGATGCAAAGACAGCACTAATTTCTTATGGTTTTGCAAAATATCTGCGTGATGCATTACCTAATGCTTCCTTTATTGGTTTTACAGGTACGCCAATTGAAGCTGACGATATTAGTACGCTCGCAGTATTTGGCAATTATATTGATGTTTATGATATCAGTCGTGCTGTTGAAGATGGCGCAACAGTCCCGATTTATTACGAATCGCGATTAGCGCGTATTGAGCTTGACGATAATGAAAAGCCAGCTATAGATGCTGAAGTTGAAGAGCTAACAGAAGACGATTCTCAGATTGAGCAAGAACGATTTAAAAAGAAATGGTCAACGGTTGAAGCATTAGTCGGCAGTGATAAGCGACTTGCAATGGTTGCTAAAGATATTGTTGAGCATTACGAAAACCGTGTGACTGCCTTAGATGGTAAGGCAATGATTGTCTGTATGAGTCGACGTATCTGCGTTAAGTTGTATGATGAAATTATAAAGCTTCGACCTGATTGGCACAGTCCGGACGATAATAATGGCGTTATAAAAGTCGTGATGACCGGTGCAGCCAGTGACCTGCAAGAATGGCAGCAGCACATCGGTAGTAAAAAGCGGCGAGATGATCTAGCAAAACGGGCGCGTGATGCAAAAGACCCACTCAAAATTGTGATTGTTCGCGATATGTGGCTCACAGGGTTTGATGCGCCCTGTATGCACACTATGTACATTGATAAACCGATGAAAGGTCACGGTCTGATGCAGGCGATTGCTCGTGTGAACCGCGTATTTCGTGATAAACCTGCTGGATTAATTGTCGATTATATTGGTATAGCACAAAACCTTAAGTCAGCACTTCAGCAATATTCAATGAGTGATCAAGATAAAACCGGTATTGATGAAAGTGAAGCTATTGCTGTGATGATGGAAAAATACGAAATCGTACGTGATATGTTTCATGGCTTCGATTACAGATCCATGCTCTCGGCATCACCACAAGAGCGTTTGAAGATGATGGCTGAGGCAATCGAGTGGATTCTCGATCTGCAGCACAAATTAGCTGCTAAGGAAAAGACGGAGGTATGCAAGAAGAATGCCCATCGCAGATATCAGGATGCAGTCCTAGCGTTATCTAAAGCCTTTTCTTTAGCGTCTGCATCTGATGAGGCAAAGAAAATTCGTGAAGAGGTTGGTTTTTTTCAGGCCATTCGTGCTGCGCTGGTTAAGACTTCTATTTCCTCAGGCATAACAAAGCAAGAAAGAGAATTGGCCATTCAGCAAATTGTAAGTCGAGCTGTGGTTTCCACTGAAATTGTTGATATTTTGGCTGCTGCAGGTATGAAGAGCCCTGATATATCAATTTTATCTGATGAATTTTTAGCTGAAGTTCAACAGATGGAGAAAAAGAATCTTGCTTTAGAGGCGCTGAAAAAGTTAGTTAATGACGGTATTCGCTCACGAAGTAAAGCCAACGTTGTGCAAACTAAAGCATTCTCTGAACGGTTGGAAGATGCTGTCGCGCGATATCATGCGAATGCCATAACAACCGCTGAAGTGCTCCAGGAATTAATTAAATTAGCCAAGGATATCCGCGCAGCTCGCGAACGTGGCCAAGAATCCGGCCTGTCAGATGAAGAGGTCGCATTTTATGATGCGTTAGCTGAAAATGAAAGCGCAGTTGAGCTTATGGGCGATGACAAGCTAAGGTTGATTGCCCATGAATTGCTGAGTAGCTTACGTGAGAACGTGGCCGTCGATTGGGCACATCGCGAATCAGCGAGAGCAAGATTGCGGGTGCTTGTGAAACGCATCCTCCGTAAATATGGATATCCACCAGATTTACAGGATGCGGCTGTGCAGACAGTATTGCAGCAGGCTGAAGCATTATCGAGCGAATGGAATATCAGATAGTAATAGCTTTTGTTAAATGTATAAAAATTATCATGCAGGTGATTTATAGGATTTTGTTGCGCTTTGTTGTACATTTATAATGCTGGCTTTATATAAAAATGGATAAAAATGGTAAAATTACAAGCAGAAATTAAGTAAATGGCAAAAATATGACAATCCCTGCAAAGCCTAAGATTTACCATATAGTGCATATTGATCGATTGCAGGCAATTATTGCCGATCAGAATCTTTGGTGTGATGCGGAAATTGCTAGCCGCTCACCCGCTGGCACAATAATTGGCATGAATCATATCAAGCAACGAAGACTGAGTGAATTGAATTTAACTAGCCATCCTGATCTGCATGTGGGTGATTGTGTCCCCTTTTACTTTTGTCCACGTTCAGTAATGCTTTATTTAATTAGCCAAGGAAATCATGGTCAATTGCAGTATAGAGGCGGACAAGGTCCTATAATTCACTTAGAGGCTGATTTGCATTCGGTTGTTGAATGGGCGAACTCAAATAGTCGTCGTTGGGCTTTTACCCTATCAAATGCAGGAGCGAGGCATTTTGAAGATCGCAATAACCTTTTGCAGTTAGGTGACATTAACTGGACAGCAGTTCAAGCAAATCGCTGGAGTGGAAACGGAATTCCTTCATCCGTCAGCGAGCAGAAACAGGCAGAATTCCTTATGGAACACAGTTTTCCCTGGCATTTAGTTGAAAGTATAGGGGTTCATTCGCAGCCGATTCATGGGCAAGTTATGAATACTTTACCTGCAGATGGTCATAGACCTCATGTGGAGATAAGGCAAGCATGGTATTATTAATAGATGGGGAAAGAAATAATGATTGAATATAAGCATGGCGATATTCTGCACGAAAATGCGGAGGCTCTTATTAATACCGTGAATTGTATGGGTATCATGGGTCGTGGTATCGCGCTTCAATTTAAGAATGCTTATCCAGAAAATTTTAATGCCTATGTTAAGGCATGCAGAAAAAGTGAAGTTCAGCCTGGTAAAATGTTTGTCTTTGAAACAGGGCAACTTACTAATCCTCGGTATATTATAAATTTTCCAACTAAACGTCATTGGAGAGGCAGGAGCCGCATAGAAGATATTGAAACAGGTCTTAAGGCTTTAGTCGATACTATTTTTAAATACAAAATTCGTTCTATCGCTATTCCCCCTTTGGGTAGTGGGTTGGGAGGATTGGATTGGTCCATCGTGAAATCATGCATTGAGAAAATGCTTCATTCATTATCTGATGTACATATAATTATTTTTGAACCAAACGGCGTACCAGAAAAAATGGCATATACTCGTGACGTTCCGGCCATGACGCCCGGAAGAGCAGCTTTGGTGGAATTAATTAATCGCTATCTTAATGGATTACTTGAACCCTTTGTGACTTTGCTTGAGGTTCACAAACTTATGTATTTCATGCAAGTAGCGGGAGAACCTTTGAGGCTAAAATATCGAAAAGCTCTTTATGGACCTTATGCAGAAAATTTACGTCATGTGCTCAAGACAATTGAAGGGCATTTTATTTGTGGTTATGTCGATGGTGGAGATAGCCCTGATAAACAGCTTAAGTTGGTGCCTGGTGCTATTGATGATGCCGCTATATTTCTTGGACAACACCCTGATACACGCGAACGCTTTAATAGGGTCGCAGAATTAGTTGAAGGCTTTGAAACGCCATTTGGCCTCGAACTTCTGTCCACTGTTCATTGGGTTATGACTCAAGATAATGTTTCTTCAATTGAAGATATTGTTCGTTGTACCTATGAATGGAACGATCGAAAGCGTCAATTTACATCTCGTCAAATGGCACTTGCTGTAGATGTATTATCAAAAAAAGGTTGGGTGAGAATATAAGACTACGCGGTTTTGTTGATGTCTATAACTTTAGTGGTTTTTTTTTAATTTATCCAAATAATCCGCCCAATGCTGCATCATTTTCTTTCTTTCGGGTAAATGCTCGGCATAGTTATAGGCGGCTCGCACGGTATTCCTTTCCCCATGGGCAAGCTGACGTTCAATAGCATCACGGTTCCAGTCTTGCTCATTTAGCAGGGTAGAGGCCATGCTTCTGAAGCCATGCCCAGTCATTTCGTCAGGCGTATAACCAAGTCGTCGCAGTGCGTCTAAAACTGTATTTTCGGACATAGGACGATCTTGGGACCGCATGCTTGGGAATACATATTTACCATTCCCAGTGAGTGCTTTAAGCTCCCTCAGAATGGCAATCGCTTGCGAGCTTAAAGGCACGATATGTGTTTCCCGCATTTTCATTTTCTCTGCAGGTATACGCCATTCTTCTTTTTCAAAATTGAACTCGGTCCATTCGGCGTGCCGTAGCTCACCTGGACGCACAAAGAAGAGGGCGGCAAGCTTTAAGGCGCACTGAGTAACAAAAAACCCTTTATATGTGTCAATGGCCCTGAGCAGGTTTCCAACTTCATTTGGGTCGGTGATACTTGCATGGTGGTTCTTTTTAACAGGCGCTAATGCCCCATGCAAATCCAGGGCGGGGTTTCTCTCCGCGCGGTTTGTTACTATGGCATAGCGAAACACCTGACTACAGGTTTGTTGAATTCTATGTGCGGTTTCAATAGCGCCCCTGGCTTCAATCCTTCGCAGGGCTGAAAGCAATTCTGAGGCATTAATTTCGCTGATAGGGCGTTCTCCCAGCCATGGAAATATATTCTGCTCAAGTCGAGACAGAATTCTCTCACCATGCTCCTTCGTCCACCTGTTTAAAAACTTAACATGCCATTCGCGCGCAATCACTTCAAAGCTATTTGCAGCAGCATCTTTGGCGCTGCGTTTTAAAAGCTGTTTAGCGGCCCCAGGGTCAATGTTCTCCGCCAGTTGCTTCCTGGCCTTATCACGAGCATTTCTTGCCTCTGATAGACTTATATCAGGATATAACCCAATCGAGAGCGTTTTTTCCTTCCCAAGGAAGCGGTACTTCTGTCGCCACGCTTTTGAACCGTTTGGACTGATAAAAAGATAAAGCCCTTTTTCATCAGTGAGCTTATATGCCTTCTCCCGAGGCTTGGCATTACGAACACTAACATCTTTCAATGACACTGGGGGTATCTCCTCTAGGGAGTACCAAAGTACCCCCGATAATACCCCCAAATACCATTGGATGTTGGGGGTATCCGTTAGACATCACTGGACATAGATTAAATAAAAAATCCCTTATTTACAAGGGATTTTAGACATTTTAGGAAGTTATAGGATTTCAATTTGGTGGAGGCGGCGGGAATCGAACCCGCGTCCGTAAGCACTCAACCGTCGGATCTACATGTTTAGCCTTATCCTTTAATTTAACAACACAGCCCCCGATAGGCAGGGTGCTGGCATTGCGAGCTCTCTTGCTTTAACGCTGCAGTCTCGAGCAGGCTTTAGCGCGAGCTTGTGTGTTATGACTCCTCAGCGTTCACTTGCGTGAACTCCGGTCGCACAAGCACGGCCGGTGAGAAGCTCATTGCTGCCGATTAGGCAGCGATCTGCGCGTCAGCGAAGATCTGAGGGTTGTTGTATGTTACGACAACTATGTTTTTTGTAACGTGTTTAAAGAGGTCGTTACACCTCCACATGCCCCTTGGGTGTCGCAACCCACGTCGAAGCCTGGTCGCCCCCATCTCTATTATAGCGCTGATTGCCTTTACCTGGGTGCGAGTGCGATAGACCTGCGTTTGTATTTTTGTTAGAGTGAAGCAGATGTCGTCTTTACTTAAATGATAAATAAAGAAAATTTGCCATGCGCCCATTGCCGCCGAAGTTTCTGAAAATACATGTTTTATTTCCTCGCCTCTTTTTGATTTTTAGCTTGCTGTTTTCCGCTCAGAGTCAAGCAGTTACAAGCCAACCTCTGCTTCAAAAAGAAGCGTTAGCGGCCCACAATCATTGGCGCCGCGTGCACCAAGCGCCTCCCTTGAGTTGGGACCCCGCTTTACAGCATTATGCTGAAAATCATGCCGACCACTGTGTTTTCAAGCATTCGAATCCACCTGCCTATGGCGAAAACCTCGCTGCGGGCTATTCGACGGTCACGGCAGCCGTTAACGCCTGGTATGCAGAAGGGGAGCTTTATGATTATGCGCATCCGGGTTATTCCTCAGCTTCTGGGCATTTTACCCAAGTGGTCTGGGTCGGCACTCAAAAGCTCGGGTGTGCCAGTGTTCCCTGCAAAGGAAAAAATGGGACTCCGGGAAATTATTTTGTCTGTGAATACAGTCCGCCCGGCAATATCACCAATGCCGGCTATTTTCAGCAAAATGTTCTTCCGGCGCAGGACAGTAAATTCTAGATTAATTTAAACGAATAACCTCAAGGAACGCTTCAGCATAACGCTGTAATTTACTTTGGCCTACACCGTTAATATCTTCAAACTCATTTAAACTCTGAGGTCGCTTGGCATGCATTTCGAGCAGGCTGCTGTCATGAAAAATGACGTAGGGCGGAACACCTTGTTCTTTGGCCAGTTCCAAACGTTTATTTTTTAAGGCTTGCCACAAAGCATCGCCCGGAGGCTTGCCCAGTTTTTTCTCACGTTCCAGGGCTTTTTTTGCTTTTTTCTTGGGTTTTTCTGGGTCGACGCGCAGGGCGATTGTCTCTTCGCCACGCAAGAGTGGGAGGCTTTTTTTAGTGAGTTTCAGGCTGCCATAGCCTTGCATATCGATGGTTAATAAGTCGGCAGCAATCAGTTGGCGATAGATGCTTTGCCATTGTAATTGCGAAAACTCCTGGCCGATGCCAAAGGTGGACACCCGGTCATGCTGAAAGCGTTCCATTTGCGGTGTTTTTTTACCCAAGAGAACATCAATTAAATACTTGACCCCAAAGCGTTGTCCCGTGCGGTAAACACAGGAGAGAGCCATTTGCGCCGCAATCTTCCCATCCCAAGTAGCAACGGGATCAAGACAGTTATCGCAGTTGCCACAACGCCCTGGATGATTTTCTCCAAAATAATGAAGCAGTACTTGCCGTCGGCAAAGAGTGGTTTCACAATACCCTAACAGCGCATCTAGTTTACGCCTTTCGAGACGTTTGTATTGTTCCTCTGCCACAGAGAGATCCAGCATACGACGCAGGGTGATGACATCACTAATTCCATAGGCGAGCCAGGCATTCGCGGGCAGGCCATCACGGCCACCACGCCCCGTTTCTTGGTAATACCCTTCAATGCTTTTCGGCAGATCGAGGTGCGCCACAAAACGCACATTCGGTTTATCGATCCCCATGCCAAAGGCGACAGTAGCAACGATGATGACTCCCTCTTCCCGTATGAACCGCTGTTGATTTTTCTGCCGTTGCTGCTTGCTTAAACCGGCATGGTAGGGCAGTGCATCCCAGCCTTTTTCTTGGAGCCATTCGGCGGTTTCATCTACTTTTTTACGTGAGAGACAATAAATGATGCCGGCCTCACCCCGGTGTTCTGCTTCGAGAAATTGATGCACTTGTTCCCGAGCATTGTGCTTTTGGACAATGCGGTAGCGAATATTCGGGCGATCAAAGCTGGTGATAAACTGTTGGGCTTTACGCAAGTCTAGCCGCTCAATAATTTCGCGGCGCGTCGGCTCGTCTGCTGTTGCTGTTAAGGCAATGCGTGGAATCTTCGGAAAACGCTCGTGCAGGATGGAAAGCTGCACATATTCCGGGCGAAAGTCGTGGCCCCATTGGGAGACGCAATGGGCTTCGTCAATGGCGAACAGGGCCAGCTTGCTGCGTTCCAGCAGTTCCAGGAAGCGCGGCATCAGTAGGCGCTCAGGTGCAACGTAGAGCAAGTCCAATTGGTCTTGAAGCAAAGCTTGTTCTGTTTGAAAGGCGTCCTGCGCAGACAAGCTGGAATTCAGAAAAGCGGCTTTCACGTTCAATTGCAATAAGGCGTCTACTTGGTCTTGCATGAGCGCAATCAAGGGGGATACGATAATACCCACACCGTCCCGAAGCAGGGAGGGAATTTGATAACAAAGCGATTTTCCTCCGCCGGTAGGCATGAGTACAAAAGCATCTTGGCCATCACTGAGATGCTGGATAATTTCCGCTTGGTTACCGCGAAATTCGCTGTAACCATAAATTTTACGTAAGATTTCCTGGGCAGACATGAGCTTCAAGCTTCCTTCAAGGTTGAGGGCATTTTTATAGAGGTGGCGCGGAGGTAGATGTTAATTTAATATTAAATGAGATAAAACTCAATAGAAGTTGTCTTAAAAAATCAAATCGTCATTGCGAGCGCAGCGCGGCAATCCATAAACGGTTGCGTATTTTATTACCGTTATGGATTGCCGCGCTGCGCTCGCAATGACGGCTCCCTGCAATTTATAGTATAATAATAAGATGACACACCCTACCGAACCTAAAGGTCAATTAGTCACCCGTATTGTCGCCATGCCGGCTGACACAAATGCGAATGGTGATGTTTTTGGCGGCTGGCTAGTCTCTAACATGGACTTGGCCGGCGGTATTGAAGGCCGGCGCCGTGCGAAATGCCGGGTGGTCACAGTTGCGATTGATGCCATGCGATTTATCAAACCGATTCGCATTGGTGATACAGTAGGTTGCCATGTGGAGTTGCTGAAGGTGGGGCGCACTTCTATGCAGTTTCAAATTGAAGCTTGGGCTTTGTCTTTTTATTCAGAAGAGCACCAGCAAGTAGCGGAAGGCTTGTTTACTTTTGTGGCTATCGATGAGCAAGGCAGGCCACAGGCAGTGGATCGGGGTTGACCTTGTCATCTTGAGCACCGATTGTCATTCTGAGCGTAGCGAAGAATCTTTTTAACAAGCGTCAATTCCTAATACAGATGATAAATCAACCCCATCATGAATTGATCATCCGAAGGGGAGTACGTCGTGTCAAAGGTGTTCGACGTAAAATTGTTATAATTCGTGTGACTGTATTCACTCCGCAAGCTAAAGCCATAGCACAGCGCAGTTTCTAGACCCAAGCCGTAAGCGAAGCCATCGTCCCAGCTATTCTTGCTAGTGCTCGTGCTGACGCCGGCGACATTGATATTCTCCTGGCCTTTTATATTCGCCCATGTGACTCCAAAGCGGAGATAAAAAAGCGAGCTGTCACTGAGCTTAATGCCGGGAAGCACGGCAAAGCCGAGACTGGTTCCCCCATTGATCTTGTTGTTGTAAATCGAACTCGCGAAAGCATCGTTATAAGTGGAGCTGGAACTGGCGCCGCTAATGTTTACAAAGGCTTCCCCGCCCAAATACGCTAAATTTTTATAATATTCTCCATAACCCCCAAAAATGCCCCCCACAAAACCTGTGGAGCTCAATGCCGGGCTGCCGGTGATCGTATCGCCATTAAAATTGAAGTTAATGTTCGGGCGGGTGCGATAGGCATCGTATCCTGCAGAGAGGCCTACATAGAAGCCATTCGACAAGATCGGTAGTGACCGTGGTTTGTTGAGATTTGCGCCTTTATATAGGCCATACGCAAAGCTGCTTGCTGGAAGGACGAAGAGTAGGGGGGTAACAATAAAAGCTAAACAAAGTGCAGAGCAGGCGTGATGACGCATGATTCATCCTTAAAAAACATTCCTGGAAATTAAACTACATGGTGGCAGAAAAATGGGGGTAGTTCAATACCCTTGGCGTGGATGTATATCGGCAGTAGCAGGAGAAAAAAGTGAGAGGTCGCATCACAACGACCTCTCTACTTTTTGAAAGCCTATTAGGCTGAGGGATTGAGGAAACGTTGCTGCGGATATTCGGGACAGGCCTTGCTGCAGCAAGTTGAAGAAAACTTGCTGTAGGGATCTTGTCCGCCACAAGCGGTGTCGTAATTGTAGTGACAAGCAGAGGCAATGCTGATGGAACCAAACAGCAACACAACTGCATAAAGCGCCTTCAGTCGATTCGATAACATGATAAACCTCCTGTTTAGATGACTTCCACGGAAATCAGAAACTTAATCAATCACTTTCTATCATAGCATTTTAAAGGTTTGGGATAAATGTTTCGATGGTAAATATTTGATTATTAGGTAAAATATTTTACAGTGCCGATATGCTTCAAATGTCGTGTTCATGAAGTAAGTCAATATACTTCCACTTTTAGTCATTCATGATCATTTCTTTTTCTTTTCTGTCTTAATTTTATCCATAAGAGGATCATTGGACAGAAAGAGTCTTGAAGAGGATGAAGGGTTAGAGATGTTGATCTTCCGCATTTTTCCACCTAACATATAGGTCAAGCATAAGGAAATGCCAAGCACATGATGTATCTAGCCATGGATGGCCACCCGTCTTTCCATCACTTTTTCCCTTTGATGGCCTTCATGCCGCATGGCTATTGCTTTAATTGGCTTCCCACCTTGGTTTTTTTGCACGTTTTCTCCGATACGCTAATCGGCTGTTCTTACATGCTTATCCCCCTGGGCTTGGCCTATATTGTTCACCGCCGCAAAGACTTACCCTTCGGTTGGATTTTCTTTTGTTTTTGCGTTTTTATTTTCTCCTGCGGTACCACCCATTTCATGGAAGTGTGGACTCTTTGGCATGCAAATTATTGGGTTTCGGGCCTCATTAAATTGTTTACCGGCATCATTTCATTTGCAACCGCCTTGCTTCTTTTTAAATTGGCGCCAAAAATACTACAGCTGCCCAGTCCTGCCATGTTGAGAGAGGCCAATCAATTATTAAAAAAAGAAATTAAAAATCGCAAATATAAAGAGCTGGAATTGCAGAAATCGAATATCCAGCTTGGACTTGCCCTTGAAAGCATTAAGACCGCTCAAGATGAAATGCGTATTCAAAATGAAAAATTACAAGAAGTCAGCCATTTAAAAAGCGCTTTTCTGGCGAATATGTCGCATGAGCTGCGTACCCCTCTAAATGGCATCATCGGCTTTTCAGAAATGCTCTTGAGCGGTAAAGTAGGCCCCTTAGCAGCAGAACATCAAGAATACCTCGACGATGTTTTTTCGAGCGCCAAGCATCTATTGCATTTGATCAATGATTTGTTAGATCTCTCTAAAATCGAGGCCGGTACGATGGAGTTTTATCCGCGTCCTGTCGACCTTTCATTGTTAGTCGCGGAGACGCAAAATTTACTGCGCTCTGTCATCGAGGATAAAAAAATAAAATTTAAAGTGCATCTGGATCCGAGCTTGAAAAATATCGTCATTGATCCGGATAAGCTTAAGCAAATTCTTTATAATTATCTTTCCAACGCCCTAAAGTTCACGGCCGAAAAAGGCCAGGTCACGCTCAATATTTATCCCGACAAAACGGGCTATTTTCGCGTAGAGGTCAACGATAATGGTATTGGTATCAAAAACGAGGACAAAGGAAAATTATTTATCGCCTTCCAACAACTCAATTGCAGCAGCTCAAAGAAGTATCCTGGCACCGGTTTGGGTCTGTCTTTGGTGAAAAGAATTGTTGAAGCCCAAGGCGGTCAAGTAGGCTTTGACAGTGTGATTGATCAAGGCAGTACCTTTTATGCCATCTTGCCACTTCACGCTTCCCAAAAGCCAACCTAAAACACTGCTTCTAAGCTTTTTCCTTGCTTAAAGAAACAATCTCACGGTTAATCGTAAAGCTTAAAACGGTCCGGATAAGTACAATGCTGGCTACAATACCCACGGTATAATAATCAGGTGTAGTCGTCGTGCCAATCAAGTCCGCTGCCACGATAAACTCCAAGCCTAAGAGCAAAACATGCCCGAGATGAAGTCGGATGGAGTTAATTTGGGCGCCTTGTTTGCGCAAGGGGCTGGTGAGGAGGGAGTAACCATACTGCCCGATGGCCAGGAGAATTCCAGATAAAATAATGAGAATACCAGCAAGCGAGATGGTATGTTGAATATAAACCTGGAGCAAGTGGATATCAAATGCAAACATCAGAGCGTCCTTGTCTCTTGTTTGGATGAGTTTCCCATTATCGAATGTTATGCGTCCGTTTTCAACTGCTTTCCTATTATCATTGCGAGGGACCACCCCATTGACGTAAACTATAGATCTTCAGATCAATACCGTGGTGATTTTTACCAAGGTATTGATCTGAAACAGTATAGGAAGCTGTAAATTTTAATCATAAGGAGCTAAAAAATGTCTATTCGCTACTTTATAACCCTCTTGGCCATGGCCTTCTTGGTGCAGCCTGCTTTTGCAAATGAAGAAATGCCCTCACAAGATCCCGCTTGTGCAACCATCGTAAAATCTTGTCTGGATGCAGGCTATACGCGTGACGGTGCCGAAGGAAAGCAATTTTGGATGGATTGTATGAGGCCGCTTCTTTTAGGCAAGAGCGTCTCTGGCGTCGCCGTGGCTGCAAAAGACGTCAAGGCCTGCCGCACGGCTAAGATTGCTGAACTAAAACGAGAGCTCTCTGAAATGAAAGCAGCGAAATAACCGCTTTTTTTATGAGTCGCTTATGCAAAATCATTTTGACTTGCTCGTTATTGGCGCCGGCAGTGGTGGACTCGCTGCCGCGCAAATGGCGGCTTCCTATGGCGCAAAAACAGCGCTGATTGAAGAGAAGGTGATCGGCGGCACCTGCGTGAATGTCGGTTGTGTGCCAAAAAAAATCATGTGGTATGCCGGTGAGTTGGCAGAGCTACAGCGTTTCGGAAAAGCGTTTGGATTAAAAATGAATAAAACGAGTTTTCATTTCCAATCACTTGTCGAGCGACGCGAGCGTTATATCGAAAAACTCCGTCATATTTATGCGGAACGTCTCCAAAAAAGTAAAATTCATTATATAAAAGGAAGTGCCTCTTTTCTGGATGCGCATACCTTGCTCGTCAATAAAAAATCCTACACGGCAGATAAAATTATTATTGCCAGTGGTTGTCGCCCAGAGCATCCGCCCGTGAAGGGCGCAGAGTGGGGAATAGACTCCGATGATTTTTTCGCATTAAAACGTTTGCCGAAAAGAGTGGCTCTCATCGGTTCGGGTTATATTGCCGTAGAGCTCGCTTCAATTTTAAACCAATTGGGTTCTGAAGTTGTTCTCTTGCTGCGTCATGAGCGGCCCTTGCGTCATTTTGATGAAAGCCTGGGAAAAATGCTTATGACAATCATGACTGCGCAAGGTATACAGTTATTGCCTCATCACTCGGTGCAAGAAATAAAACGAGATGCAAAGAAAAAATTGACGGTGGTGTGTGGAAATAATAAATCCATTTCGAAGTTAGATGCTGTGCTATATGCTATTGGGCGTACTCCCCAAACGGCCAGTTTAAACCTGGAGGCTGCCTCTGTGAAAGTAGACCCTCACGGGTTTGTGATTACCGATAGAAATGAGAAAACCAACATTTCGCACATCTATGCTATTGGCGATGTGACTGGAAAAAAACTACTAACACCGGTGGCCATTGCCGCAGGGCGGCGTCTTAGCGCCCGTATTTTTGGCAAAGTGAAACAGGCTCCTTTGGACTATGACAAAATTCCTACGGTGGTCTTTACGCATCCGCCCGTGGCTTCCATCGGGCTCTCCGAAGAAGCGGCAGTTGAAAAATATGGAAAAAAGCGTTTGTCTATTTACAAAACTCAATTTAATTCGTTATTTTATTCCTTGAGCGAAGAAAAAATTCCCACCCTGATAAAATTAATTACTTTAAAACCGGATGAAAAAATTATCGGCTGCCATCTCATTGGAAAGTCCGCCGATGAAATTTTGCAAGGATTTGCAGTCGCGATACACATGGGCGCGACAAAAAAAGATCTGGATACAACCCTTGCCATTCATCCGACGAGTGCTGAGGAGTTGGTGACCTTAAAGCAGAGGGCGTAAAGAGGCATCGCTCGCTTTACGACGTCTGCAAACAGTCGTCATTTCATTTTTTAATCCCTTAAGCTAAATAGATATTCAATGAGCATCTTTTGACTGATTTAATTGATCTATTGAATCGCTGCATCACTCTAAGAGAGCCACAGATTTTTTGCCATGGTGCAATGTACCTCTTTGTCGCCAGATATATGTGGCGCAATACGGCAATCCATCGTGAAACTCGCCAAGGTATACGCATCTTCGCGTGTTATTTTCTTGATGGAAGCCACCTTGTCAATCATATTTAAAGAAGCTATTTTCATGGCTTTTTCAAGATCAGCATTTTTGCCATAGGTCGCAAAAAATTGCGCATTGTCCTCTTTTAACAAGGTCTGGCGCGTTTGTTTCGTATTTTTAGGAACCATACAATAAACTCCTTGCACACCATTAACAACTTCAGCAATGGGACAATTCCAGGTGTCGAGCATTATTTTTTTCGCTTCATTTTCAGACACAGAGCGTAGTTCGACAATCAGTTTAATGGTTTCTTCTTTGAGTATATCAAAGGCTCTGTTTAAGTTTGTATCATAGCCGACTGCAATCCAGTCCGTGTTGGTTTCAGCGCGAGGCCAAGTCAGTGTTTTATTTCTAATAACATCGATCGTGATATTAAACTCTTCAAAAGCAGTTTCAATAGCTGTTAAATCAATTTCACCATTGCCTTGTCCTGCGTGTGAATCACCCGTCCAGACCAAGGCGCCTTTTACAAAGACGGGTAAATAGAGCGTTGAGCCTTCCGTGAGCTCACGTAAATCCATATTGCCGCCAAATTGTCCGGGTGGTCCAGAGCTGTACTTGCCCGGTTGAGCGCGGGCAACTGCCACTACGCCAGGGAAGGGAGCGAGTGGGACCATAATGCCAGGTAAAAACTGCATCTGCATTTTTTTAAGATCGAGGTAGTAGTATTTAACGTAAGGATGTTTATTTGAGAAGATTTCAGGAAACAGCCCTTTGCCTGGCGTGCTGTCATTGGAAGCATAAGGCCGCGGCACAATTTTGTTGATGTGGATTTTTATGGTATCGCCGGGATTCGCACCATTGACGTAAATGGGCCCGGTTACGGTATGCGGCCCACGCCCTGCGACTGCGGTATTCATTTGTATGACTTGCTCAATGGTAGTGCCTGGCACTACTTGATTCGCCGCCGCTGCCAGAGTTTCGATGACAACGGTATCTCCTGAATTGATCGACAAAACGGGTGGTTGCGCATTGTCAAACACACCCCATTGTGAAGTTGCAGGTGTTCCGGGAAGTATATATTTCTTTGTCTGAGATACTGTGAGTTTTTGTGGTGCAATCATATTTGCTTGATCAGGAAGGCCTGGCAGAAAAGGCTGGCAATTATCATTTGGTGTTGCATAGCTAAAACTAGCCAGCAGTGCGCCTAATAAGCTTAGGCCGAGTAATTTGCAATGAGACATCGGGTATCCCTCCATGGACCATCAATGCTTAAACGTATACTTTTAAATGGAAGGGGTCAAGAATCGCTATACTTTTTTTTTATTGGGTGAAGACGGCGGGAGTTGAAGCCGTGGCCTATTTTGCAACTAAATCCCGGCTGGCTGCTGTATAGCGGTTTGTGTAAGTGAGCCTTCGTTTTGCGCATTGTCATCCCGACACGTTTCTAGTCGGGATGACATTACTTATACAGAATTCTTTACAGCCCCTAGTGTTGAGTCATAATATTCTTCTCGCGAGCGCTATTTGTGATCAATTTTTGGTTGTATAGTATTTTACTGTGCTTTTTTCTCCTTTTCTCGAAATTGAAGAAGCATCATAAGCCATCCTGCGAATACCTGTCGATTTACTCAACACCAGGTTGTGATTTATGATGAGGTTGGATATAAGATGGATAGCAATGTTCTTGCTCGGGATCTTTGCGATGGGTATTTATTGTTTATTCATGGAAGCATGTGAAAAAACTTAAAGGAAATAACGGATGAAAAAGATTTTATTTTTTTTAACGAGTGTTCTCGTGTTGTCAGGAAATACATTTGCACAGGATAGCGCAGCTAAAAATGAAAAAACGGCGTTAAAGATCTCAGGTTATATAGATGGCTCATACAATAACCTTCAACGAAACTTTTTCACTAGCGGCATCTACGACCGCGTTTTTGATAATGCTCAAAATGGTTTCACTTTACAGCAAGCGGCAATTACACTCGCCTACCAGCCCACGCAAGGGTTTGGTGGATTGATTAATCCGATTATGGGCTATGACACCAATATTTTTGCGCCCTATGGGTTTAAACCGATGACTGAGTTTTCTTCACAAACCTTTAGCATTGATGTTCCTCAGGTTTTTTTACAATATGCTAAAAACGCTTTTACCTTCAGCGGTGGCCGATTTGTTGAGTTAGCAGGAGCCGAGGCTCTTTTTCCAGTGCAGAATACTAATTTTTCCCGTTCTATTCTTTATGGCTATGCCGAGCCATTCACTGTATTGGGCATCCGTGGAACGTATGTTGCAAACGATAAATTAACCCTTATCTTGGGTGTCAACGATGGTTGGGACAATATCCGTGATTGGAGTCGAACCAAGACTCTGGAATTAAACGGAACTTACACGATGAACACTTGTTTTTCGTTTTCGCCAACGATTTATACTGGACAAGAAAGGGCAACACCCCAAACGGATACAGGCCCCACCGGTTGGCGTACTTTAGTCGATTTGGTTGCTACTTTTAATATCACTGAAAAATGGACCTTTATCGGTAATTATGATGGTGGCTGGCAGACAAATGCTGCTTTGCCGAATGGTACGAATAATAGAGCGGTTTGGCAAGGCATAGCAGCGTATCTTAACTATACTTTTAATGAAAAATGGCTCACTTCATTACGCGGGGAATATTTTAACGACCAAGACGGTTTTCGTACAGGTGTAAGGCAAGCTTGGAAGGAAGCAACTTTATCACTCGGATATATTCCTATTAAAAACGCTGAATTACGCGGCGAAGTGCGTCACGATTTTTCAAATGCCAATTCATTGACAAACAATCATGGGTTGCCAGTAAGAAACAATGATCAATCCTATGCTTTGGAAGCGTTCTACAAATTTGGATAAGTATGAATTTTTCTCCACTTAGATGTTTTTTATTAGCTGTTGTTACGATTGCTTTTTCGGGTGCCTGTCTATCTTCTTTTGCTAGCACTCAACAAACTAAGCCAACATCCCTAGCGAAAAAATTGGCAGAGCTTGAGACTTCCTTCGATGGACGGATTGGCATATTTGCAATAAATACGGCAAATAATCAGCGAATTCAATATCGGGCTGATGAACGTTTTCCGATACAAAGTACATTTAAGGTGATGGCCGTTTCTGCCATCCTAAAGCAAAGCATGACAGATAAGCACTTGCTTCAACAAAAAGTGACTTATGCAAAACAAGATTTAGTTTTTTGGTCACCCGTCACAGAAAAGCATCTTACTGACGGAATGACGATTTCTGAACTATGTTCAGCAGCCATGATGTACAGTGACAATACTGCAACAAACCTTATTGTGAAAAAACTAGGTGGGCCTTCTGCTGTTACCGCTTTTGCTCGTTCTATTAGCGATCAGACATTCAGAATAGACAGTTGGGAGCCTGAATTAAATTCAAACCCTAGTGACCCACGCGACACCTCTACGCCTGCAGCTATGGAAAAGAGCTTGCAGAAACTAACGCTTGGAAATATTTTAGCTTCGCCACAACGAGAACAATTAGTGGCTTGGATGAAAGGTAATACTACTGGTGATGCTCGAATTCGTGCTGGTGTGCCAAAAGGATGGGTTGCTGCTGATAAAACAGGTTCTGGTGACGATTATGGAATATCCAATGATATTGGAATAATTTGGCCGCCAAATTGTGCTCCCATCTTTGTCACAATATATTCTGTGCATAATAAGAAAGATGTAGCTCGCCGTGATGATGTTGTAGCATCAGCTACACGTATGTTGATTAATGAATTTGCGCAAACGGGTCGGTGTATTAAGCTGAACTGATTCAAAAATTGAACGGAGAGTAAAATGGATAATCAAACAATATTTATTATTATAGGTATATTAGGAATTATATGCGGCATAATTATGCGCGAAATTGCCAAACAAAGAAATGCAAACCAAATAATCTGGTTTGTAGTAGGACTTATTCTTGGGCCAATTGCATTGCTTTTTATTCCTTTTATCAAAAACAAATAGATTGATAAAATTTAATAGCATGTTATTATATTTTACCTTGTTTCATCTCTGTCATCTTCTAATTTATTACCATATCCACTCATCACTAGGCATCCAAGAACCATGAAAGCCGCTGGGTATGCGGCGTGGCATCTGAATGCGAGCTAGAGGTGAATCACTAAAGTTTTTTGCATCTAATATAACAAATTCACTTTTTTCTGAAATGGCATCGTAAACATATAACATTAAACAACCGCTATCTTCGGAGTGCTGCACCTTGGTGGGCGCAAAAACAGGTTCACCCACTTGAGCGTGCTGACCAAATTTATACATCTGTGAAGATTGATTTTTTACATCATATTTTATTATTGCATTAAATCCTTGCGATGCAGCCATATCTGCTGTTCTTGTGGGAGTGTATATAAATTGATGCGACATGGTATCGCAATCTTCCCTGATGCGTGGAAACTCTACTACTCGATCGTCCAATGGAACATGCTTAACCATGCCTGAGTGCAAGTTAATTACTGTACGATATAGCAAGGGAGAAATTTCTCTTTCTTCCACATTCCCTATTATAAAATCGCCGTTTTCGTATCGTACATAGTCAATAATTAAGTCATTCTTATTTTCATAAGCATTTGCAAAATGAAAAACAAAAAATGGTTCTGTTTCAAGCCATTGTATTTTTTTCCCATTACGAGAAATTAGACCAATACGTCCTCCCAACTCGGGTCGCCACTTTATAACTGACCCACCAGACATCACTTGGTTAATATCAAGCACAAGAGGGCAGTCAAAAATAATTACATAATTTTTTGTTAAAACAAAATCATGGATCATCGAGCAGTGACTTTTTTCAATATCCAATTTTTTTGTTACTACACCTTTATTGTTAACACAATAAAGTGTTAAATAAGGCGGTGTATGATCGTAATTTACAAACCATAAATCACCGTTAAGAGGGTCTAGGCGAGTATGGGCGCAAACTGACAATGGTGTAGTATTGAGCGGATTCCATTTGCCTACTGTTTTTAATTGCCCAGAGATTTCATAGGCGGGGCCACCTTCAGATAAGGCTAAATATTTTCCTGCATGACGAACAACATGAATAGTTGGATTATCTTTTATTGCAATTGGTACATCTTCTGCGTCAGTCCATTCTGGCTCCAGTGGGATAGGATTTAATATACTACCATAAAGCGCTTTTCCTGCTTTGCGTTCTTTTAACAGGCCTTTGGTTTCAACGAAACGGTTGCGATAATGTGCTTCACCATTCTCAAGATAAACTGCATGAATCATCCCGTCACCATCTAAAGGATAGGTATAAGAAATGGGTGTAAATTCAGGGTTGGGGCCATTACGCATATATATGCCGGTTAAATCTTTTGGAATTTCACCGACTATTTTTAAATTTCTTACCTCAAGCTCATCTTTAACGGGCGCATAATTTCCAGAAAGATACGGATTATTTTGCATGCTGGCACCCTCGCATGTATTTTTTTAGCCAGTTTTTAGCAGCCTGGCTGACTTTATCATCGTTCATGGCTTCATCAAAAAGTTCATTCATTGGAGCTTGTTCGTTGCCATACATATCTATTACTAATTCTTTCCATTGCTTTAAAATGACTTCGTGAGACTGCGTTTCTACCTGATTGAGCACGCCATAAATGCGATCTCTGTAATAAGCGTCCATCGCTTTATCAAGCCAATCAATTGCTTCAGAAGACAAATTATGTTCCGCACCTATATGGCCACCTTTAAATCCTTTTTCCCAAATAGCGGTTCGTAGTGCGCTATATTTGTTTCCGTATAGACTGTTTACCCAATCCATGCAGCGCTTGCCGAGTGCAGTACCGATTTTACTCGTAGGATCTTTTTTTAGATTGGCGTTAACGTCCTTAACTAAATCATCCCAGCTTTGTTCAAAAACTTTTTGATCAACGGCTGTAAATTTAGTTTTTAAATCATGTTCGAAACTGGCATATTGTTTCAGTTCTTCTTGGTTTAATGCCTTACCCGCCCATGTTTTTTCAAGCTGCTGTGTCATACGATATACCTCTATCAACTTAATGATGGTTTCCCAAGGGATAGATTTATAACGACTACAATCAGAAATAATATTTTTTAGAGCCTGACTTGCCTCAAATAGGGTCTTTGCCTTTTCTTCTAAAAACTGTGATTGAACAGAAAAATGATCAATCATATCAACGTCCGTGCTGAGTAGGTTTTTTATTTGTGACAATTCAAAGCCAAAAAATTTAAGAGCAATAATCTGCTGTAGTTTTAATAAATCCTTCTCAGAGTACAAACGATACCCATTAGCTAATCTAACGGACGGTTCAAGCAAACCAATGCGGTCGTAATGGTGTAGCGTCTGCACCGTTACTTGCGTTAACTTGCATAATTCTTTCACGTACCATTGAGCCATCGTTTTTCCTCTTCGCGAACAAAGATAGGGTATATAGTAACTATAGGGTCAAGCGCTTTTATTGAATGATATACCGAGGTGGCTAACTCATCTAGGTAAGAGTCACAGAGTGGCCAAAAAATAAGGCTTTTGACTAAATAAAATCCAATTTGCGGGCGTTTCTGTGGCCAATTTGGGACAGTGAAAGGCAATCTACCTTGTGAGGTAGATTGCTTAAAGTTGGTGTATCTCTTTGATAATTTAAGGTCTTTCGTGGTTTCTGATGGTATTTCGTTTTTATTCAATTAGTGGACATGCCGTTACAAAATTGGAACCAATTCAATGCCTATGTTTTGGAGTGGGGGCAGGAGCTTTTGGGGCTGGTGGCGTGAGGTTAGGGGGCAAATATTTAATAGTTCATGGTCATTAGCAAGGCTGCGGAACCTTGTTATTCACCGCCAGGGAGTAGAACCACAGTCTTGCAGTAGGATGTGCTACAAATTCTTTGCTAATGGACAAGGTAATGGCTACAATGCCTTAAATATCCCCGCCAAATTATTCTTCTATTTATTAATTCCAATCCCCTCATTGTTTTCCACAGACAAAATGATTAGCCTTAATTTAACTATACAGGAGGGCGATATGCCGTCTCAAAGTAATATGCCAAAGGGTGAAATTCTTCTATACCAAACTGAGGATGGCAGTACTCGCATAGATGTGAGGCTTCAGGATGAAACGATATGGCTGACCCAAGCTCAAATGGCAGAGCTTTTTCAAACGACTAAGCAAAATGTCAGCCTACACGTCAAAAACGTGTTTGAAGAAGGTGAATTGACAGAAAAAGGAACAGTCAAGGATTTCTTGACTGTTCAAAAAGAAGGCGATCGCCAGGTTTCTCGTGAAGTTGCGTACTATAACCTAGATGTCATTATCTCTGTTGGCTATCGAGTCAAATCAGTACGCGGTACGCAGTTTCGAATATGGGCAAGCCAACGCTTGAAGGAATATCTTATTAAAGGATTTGCCTTAGATGACGAGCGTTTGAAGAAGGCTGGTGGGGGTAATTACTTTGATGAGCTTTTGTCACGCATTCGTGACATTCGTTCGTCAGAGAAGGTATTTTGGCGCAAGGTATTGGATATTTATGCCACCAGCATTGATTACACCCCCAATGCGGAAGCATCTCAGCAGTTTTTCAAGGTTGTGCAAAATAAGATGCATTGGGCGGCGCACGGTCAAACTGCTGCGGAAGTGATCGTGGCGCGCGCAGATGCACAAAAGTCAAACATGGGGCTGACTTCATGGATTGGTGACAAGCTTACTCGTTCTGATATCGCAGTAGCAAAAAACTATTTAAACCATGAGGAGCTTGATGTATTAAATCGTCTTGTCTCTATGTATCTTGACTTTGCAGAACTGCAAGCTAAAAATCGTCGCCCAATGTATATGAAAGATTGGGTTACTAAATTGGATGATTTCTTGCGCCTGAGTGAGCGTGAAATTCTTACTCATGCTGGTCAGGTTAGTAATCAGCAAGCTATTGATAAAGCGCACGCTGAATATGATAAATACCGTGCTTTAACTACTGAGGAGCCTTCACTTGTCGAGCAACACTTTATTGAAGCAGTACAGGCAATAAAGCAATTAGAAGTGGAACATCAAAAAAAGGAAAAAGAATAAAATGCTTAAATTCTAGCATCTGGGATTAGGCAATAGCTTCGTCCATCTTAGTTTTAACAAATGGGTTTTTCTTGATTAGCTTGTTCATGGGTTCGGAAAAATACGATGAAATTAATTGACCAAATATCCCTGACACTACTAAAGCTAAAGCATACCAGAGGCCAATTATAAAATTAGATTGTTTGACATCAAATAAAACTTCAGTAATCGCTATAATAAAAAAACTATGAGTAAGATAGATTTCATAGCTATTGCGTCCAAACCACCTTAATGGTTTAGTCCAGAAACTCCCAGAGCGTTTGCCCTTCTTGTACCATTCTTGTGCTGCTATTAGAATTAGGCCAGTGCCGATTTCAAGCAGAGTTACATTGAGACCTATTTTTGAAAGACCAATATCGTATGCCTGCTTGCGAAAAATAAGTATAAACGTGAAGAAGGATATGCCGGAGAGTAGCACTAGAAAAAACATTTTTTTGGTTAATTTTAAATGATGGGCAAATAGGGCGGCAAGGCAGCCAATTGCAATACCATCCATGCAGGATAAATAAGAATGATCGCTCCAGATTTCGTTATCAGTAAATGAGGTTCTCGCAAGTGGCCCTAGAATGACAAAAGCCAGCATGACAAACATGAAGTGGGTGGGTTTTTTACATATCAAGCAGATTAATGGAAAAAAAAGATAAAACATTTCTTCAACTGAGAGTGACCAAAGGATATCCCAGTTGGCAGGTAAATATCCTGTTTTCGCTTCAAGCCAATTGATCTGAAAAGTAAGGGCGGAAAATATTGCTTGTGTTAGTGATGTGGTATGAATTATGAACCCTGTTACTCCAAGGATATTCAAGATGCTCGTTGCTCCTAACAAGAGAAGCAAGCAGGGCATGATTCGTGCAAATCGCATTTGATAGAATTGGCAATAGGATATATTTTGTAGGGTTCCCCATCTTTGGATGGAAGTTGTGGTAATTAAAAAGCCAGAAATAACAAAGAATATCATCACGCCATAGTAGCCACTACGGAAAATAATATTGAAAAGTTTCTGTGGGAATAAGTCTTGAGTGAACGGCATATGAATATAACAGTGCAAGAGGATAACTGAGAGAATGGAAAGCCCTCTAAGTGTGTCAATGCCATGGTTTCTGGCGGTATTTGGTGAAAGGAAGCCTTTTAGCATGATGTGCTTTCTATAGGAAAAGGCAGACTATTATCCAACGCCAAGCGTTTAAATGCAATTCTTCAGTAGACGTGTTTTTTTGAGCGCTTTATAATTTATACTTAAATGTATAGTTTATTTGTGATAAAAATCATACATCAATGTATATTTTGGTGTATGGGTTAAATGGACGAAATTAGAACAGACAAGCTCAACAGAATAATTCTTGACGATACTTTTTCAAGCGCTGTGGGTCATTATCTTCAGGAAAAGGAGAAGGGTGTCTCCCCTGTAAATTTTCTAACGGATAAGAAATTTACAATTAAAGATACCGATTCCACCTACCGAGTCATTAATCACTGGTCAAGCCTGGGATTATTTGATGATGCTAGACCCGATGATAATAAAGGCTGGCGGAAATTTAGCCTTGTTGATATGACCTGGTTAAGGGTGCTTATGGAATTGAGAGCTTTTGGCGTTGCTTTAGAGAAAATTAAGATTGGTTATCAAGCAATCAAAGAAAAAGCCGAAATATTCGAATATGGTGTTGCGCTTTGTATGATGCGGAAAGGTATCAATCTGATCGTTTTTTCTGATGGTTATATGGAGGTGATTCCAAGAGGAGCCATCACAATGAGCGAGTCCATTGGCTACTTTAAAGAAACGGCTTATTTGGTGATAAGCCTTAATAGCTGCCTTGAGCGCATTATACCAAATAGGGATTATTCGCCGAAGTTAGATGCCTTTGAGTTATCCAAAAAAGAAATTTCTGTTTTGTCAGTGATAAGATCAGGTGCCTATGATGAAATAGTCATCCAAATGAAAAATGGTGATCTTGAACGAATCGATACTAAGATTAAGCATGTTGGCGAGATAGGCAAGCTTGCTGAGATATTAAATAAAGTTTCCCATGGGGAATTTCAGATTAAAAAACAAGATGGAAAAATCGTTTTCGTAGAAGCAGTTAAAAAGGAAAAACTTTAACGCTATGAGATACCCTCAAGCTGTATCAAGCCAAAATGATTACTGTAGAAGACAGAGTCATTCGCACAGGAAATACGTGCAATGTGCCTGGACAAATACAGAGCTTATCTCGAAGGATTGGATTTAACCGAGCAAGAATTAAGCAGCTTAGTTGAGGCTATGACAGCCGCTGCTACTAATATTGTGGATGATTTATTTCAGCGGAGTGATGCCCATGAGCTCAGTCAGTGAAAAACAACTTGAGGCTAATCGCCATAATGCTTTAAAAGGTGGGGTTAAAACGGATGAGGGGAGAGAAATTGTCAGATTTAATGCCCGTAAGCACGGTATTTTGGGTAATCTAGTTGCTGAGTACGAAGGCGATTTTTATAACCGTTATTTAGATCAATTATTTGATGAGTTTCAGCCTAATTCAATTATAGAAAATATTTTAGTTGAACGAATAGCTTTACACTATTTGAAACTGTACCGGCTTGCGAAAGCCGAAGCTGAGTTTATGAAGAGCTGCTTACAGTCAGCAAGGGTTTTTGGCGGCGCACTATTTGATAGCGATGGGCAAGGTTATACACCAGAGATCAATCATCACAATATCCAGCAGCTTGTGGAAATATATAGTCGTTATGAAACAGCTACTGAAAATAGGCTCTATCGCGCCATTCGAGAATTAAAAGAATATAAGCGGTTACATTCGTGAATGGGTTTGTTTGGAAATTAATTTCATGAAGAAAGCGGTCATTTATTGTCGGGTATCATCAGATAAACAAGCCCGTGAAGGTCATGGTCTTGAAGGCCAAGAAAAGCGTTGCCGTGATTTTGCTTTTTATAATGAATTTGAGATTGAAGCAGTTTTTAAAGATCAAGCTGTATCTGGGGGACTTATTGACCGCCCAGGCATACAAGCGCTATTGGATTATGTTATTGAGCATGGCGACGGCTATGCAATTATTGTTGACGATATAAATCGCTTCGCTCGCGATGTTGTCGCGCATTTTACTCTCAAGAAAGCAATTAAAGATGCAAAGAGCGATCTATTTTGTGTCAATATGAAACTGGAAGATAATCCGGAAGGGCATTTTATTGAAACTATTATGGCTGCAAGTACGGAACTTGAGCGTAATAGAAATAAGCGTCAAGTATGCAACAGAATGAAGGCAAGGCTTGAGTTAGGCTATTGGGTCTTTGATGCACCCCCAGGCTATAAATATGTAAAAGATGCTGTTCACGGAAAAATTTTAGTCTTAGATGAGCCTAAAGCATCTATTGTCAGAGAAGCGATAGAAGGGTTTGCTTCTGGAATCTTTTTGATGCAGCAAGATGTGCAAGCTTTTTTAACTGAAAAGAAATTTACTCACCGCGGTAAATTTAAAAAAGTCCATCTCGTACAGGTAAAACGAATTTTAACTAGGCCATTATATGCTGGATTGATTCAATATCCCGATTGGGACATTAAACCTATTCAAGGCAAGCATGAAGGCATAGTGTCAGTTGAGGTATTTAAAAAAGTTCAAGAAAAGTTATTTGGCCGAGCAAAAAAGACCTTTACTAAGAAAGTTGTCCATGAGGATTTCCCTGTCAGGGGGTTTGTTCTATGTTCAGGATGTGAAAAACCCTTAACAGCAAGTTGGTCTAAAGGACGCACCCAAAAATACCCCTACTATCGTTGCAATAATAAAGCTTGTAGTTGCGCGCAAAAAAGCATTAAGAAAGATGTTCTAGAGGGGGCATTTGCTCAAGCTTTGAAAAGCGTGACCCCAGCTAAACAAATCCTTGAACTAGCCAAGGCTATTACCCTGGATGTTTATAATAAAAAACAGCTTCAAAGAGACGTACAGGCCATATCCTTGCAAAATAAGCGTGAACACCTAGAAAAGCAGATTAAGGCCGCTACAGACAGGCTTATTGCGACCACAAGCCCTGCGGTGCAAGCTGCCTTAGAGAAACAGATTGAGGATTTTGAAAGTCAAAGGCATCACTTAGAAGTCTCCTTAAGAAAAATGAGCACCAATATTGATTTTGGAACCCGCTTTACAGGCAGTGATGAAATTCATTGGAAACCCGCATGATACCTGGGTTGCAGGTGATCTAAATCAAAAAAGATTGGTGCAAAAGCTAGTTTTTCGAAGGCCGGTTGTGATTGACCCAGCTCAAGCCATTGGAACCGCCGACTTATCTTTACCATTTAAGATGTTAAAAGAATTTTCCGATCAAAAAACTCAATTAGTGGAGGCGGCGGGAATTGAACCCGCGTCCGTAAGCACTCTACCTTTGGTTCTACATGTTTAGCCTCATCTTTTAATTTCACTACTCAGCCTCCGAGAGGCAGGATGCTTAAGCAGCTAGCTCTGTAACTTTAGTAGGGAGATTGCGAGCAAATCGCACTACGAGCTTGTGTAAAGTGACTCCTCTAGTCCACTTGCGTGGGCTCCGGCCGCACAAACACAGCCGGTGAGAAGCTCGTTGCTACCTCTTAGGCAGCGATTGCCACAGCGCCTTCGTTGAAGATGGCGTCGTTAACAATACGAGAGTTGCGTTTTTTGTTGGCAACTATAAGTGTTGTAACGTTTTTAAAGAGGTCGTTACACCTCCACATGCCCCTTAGGCTTTGCAACCCACGTCGAAGCCAGGTCGCCCCCAAGTATCCGCACGATTATAGCGACTTCCCTGGATGAACACAAAAAATTTCTTTCGATTTAGCCGGCTAACTCTTGCAGAGCCAATATTTTGACGGCTTCCAGCCCCAGCTCAATGATTTCTTGGACAACCGCAGGTGCTTGGGCGGCGTCAAAACCAACTTCCGCACTTGAAACAACGCCCAGCAGGGCGCCAGCCAGCACACGGCTCGAGGATGCCTCATTTTTGAGCTGCAATTGATGATTGTAGATCTGGGACTGAATAAAGAGGGTGGCAGTCTCCATCTCGGAAGCTAGCACGCCCGCTTGATGCAGTAAGTCACGGTATTGTTGATTTTCATCTTTCAGGGGGCCTGCGCCAAATTCTCTGGCGTACAGAGAGCTTTTACAATGCACCACCCCAGTGTGCAGCTTGTCAAAGATATTTAATTGCTCCGCAGCTAGCAAAATGCTGGAAGTGACTTCCAAGGAGGCAACGGCTGGAAACTCGAGGGGAAGATAGCGTTCGGAGGTGTTTTCATCGCGCACCGAGGCTTGGACGTTAATTAAATCGCCCGTTTTGACCCAAGGCTGCAAAGAGCCGGCAGTGCCCAGACGTAAAAAACGCTTAGCGCCCAAATTAAAAAGCTCATGCAGATAAATTTCCATGCTGGGGCAACCCATACCGCTTGCGATGGCAGCAACATCAATACTTTCCCCTTCCGCATCCAGTGTTCCGAGGTAAAGATGGATGCCACGTTCGTGCGTTTTAACTTGGAGCTTATCAAAATGGTTGGCAATTTCCTTGGCGCGGCCGTCGGAGCCGGGCAGAAGAATATAACGGCCAATACCGTTGTTGCCTGCCAAATCTTTCGGTGTTGCGTTGATGTGGGAGCTGTGCATTGCATTTTTCATACCAAGACCCTTCTAGCGTTGTTTTTTCAGTAGTTGTTGTTTCGCGCGGGTCCAATCACGCTTCTTTTCATCGGCGCGTTTATCGTGCAGTTTTTTGCCTTTCGCCAGGCCAATTTCCAATTTCACTCGATTTTTTTTCCAATACATTGCCAAGGGAACCAAGGTGAAGCCGCGGCGCTCCACCAAGCCAATCAGCTTATTCAATTCACTTTTATTGAGAAGGAGCTTTCGAGTGCGCTGCGGGTCTGGGTGAATATGGGTGGAGGCCGTTTGTAAGGGTGTAATTGTCGATCCGAGCAGCCAGACTTCATTGCCTTTTAAAATAACATAGCCTTGGTCAAGCTGAATTCGCCCCGCACGGATGCTTTTTACTTCCCAGCCTTCAAGCACCATACCCGCTTCATAGCGGTCTTCGATGCTGTATTCATGCCGGGCCTTGCGGTTGAGAGCAATGGTGGATGGAGCTTCTTGTTTAGGACACATGATTTTTCTTATCAGAAATTGAAGAGCTTTGTGCTATGATAATACCTCGAAATCCGGTATGAAACTATAGTGTTTCGGATAAATTATAGAGAAGTCATTACAGTTCATGAACGTCATAAAACGCAATGCCCTGGTCTCTTATAGCGCCAGACAAATGTTTGAATTGGTAAATAGCATCGAAGACTATCCGCGCTTCTTGCCCTGGTGCAGTAGTAGCGAAATAGTGAGCAAAACCGCAAAAGAGATCGTTGCTTCCCTGGAAATTTCCTGGAAGGGCATCCATAAAACGTTTACCACCAAAAATGAACTCACCCCGTTCACAGACATCAAAATCTCTTTGGTAAAAGGGCCCTTGCGCCATTTGGAAGGAACCTGGAAATTCCATAATTTGGGCGCGGATGAGGGCTGCAAAGTAACCCTCGACCTGGAATTTGAGTTTGCGGGCGGCTTAATTGACCGCTTCTTTGAGCCCATTTTTAATCACATTGCGAACTCTTTAGTGGATGCTTTTTGCAAGCGTGCGCGGGAAGTGTATGGTGAGTGAGTGGCTGACTATCGAAGTGGCCTACGCGAAGCCAGAAGAGCAGGTCATTTTATCCCTCGAGGTGAGAGCCGGTATTTGCTTGGAAGAAGCTATTCGGCAGTCTGGCATTTTGGAGCGCTTTCCCGAGATTGATCTCGAACAACAAGCCATCGGCATTTTCAGTCAGCCAAGAACCCTGAGCGACAGAGTAGTAGCAGGTGATCGCATTGAAATCTACCGACCACTGCTTGCAGATCCAAAAGAGGCGCGTCGCCTGAGAGCAAAGCGCCGGAAGAAGAACTAAATCCCTTCTCTTTGAATCGACTCTAAAATTCCATTTCTAAACGTCACAGTGACTTTCTTTTCCGTGCGCGGATTTGAGCCGAGTTGTGAAGTGTAGACATAGGAGAGCAGTCTCGCGTTCGTCACATTGACTAAAATGGGCTCGCCCATAATAGCTTTTACCTGACCTTCCGTCATGCCCGGATGAATACGGTTCACCATGCTTGGGGTAAGATAGTTTCCTTGTTCCACCTCCATTTTATGAACTTGGAACAGTGAGCAAGAGGTTAACAAGGTGCTCAAAAGGCCTAATAAGATGAGTTTACGCATTTTTTATCCCGTTTTTCCATGGCAAGGCAGCGATTATAATAAAGGTCGTTGAAAAGTACAATTCCAGACTGTCTGCAAAATTTGTTGATTTTCAATTGACATAGCTTCCATTTTTTACCTAAAATCACGCCATCATGAAAAACTTGCCATTACCACAGCATATCAATATGCTTCGCTTGTCTGAGCCTGCGACTGATTTTCAGGGTTCTTTATTAATTAAGAACATGCAGCGCTTGGCCCCCAGTCTCTATAGTGATGAGGGCGAGGTGACCGTTAATCTCGGTCTCGGGACAGATGAAGAGGGAACTCGGTTTTGCCGGGTGCAATTGAAAACGGAGGTCATCCTACAATGCCAGCGTTGTATGGAGCCCTTTACCTATGGGATAATGAGCGATTTTGTACATGGAGTAGTCAGTTCTGAGCGAGAGGCTGAAAGTTTAGCCGAGCAATACGAGCCTGTCATCGTCCAAGACGGCCTGCTGATTGTGCAGGACATGGTGGAAGATGAATTGATTTTAAGGCTGCCCATTGTACCGATGCATCAGGATCTAGAATGCAAGGTAAAATTGCCCGTGGTTGATTCCACTTGGGTAGGAGAAGAAGGCGGAAAAAGTCCTTTTCATGTATTGAAGTTATTAAAGCAAGAATCGAAATAAGAGGGTTTATCTATGGCAGTACATAAGAGTAAGAAATCACGGTCTTGTCGCGGCATGCGTCGTTCACACGATGCTTTGGGCAAGGCAACACTTTCTGTAGACGTGGGCACAGGTGAAACACATCTTCGCCACCACATCTCACCCAAGGGATACTACAAAGGAAAGGAAATCATCAAACAGAAAGTGGAAGCTGAACAAGAAAGCGACGAAGGGTAAACCCCTTGAATAGTGTCAGAATTGCGATTGACGCAATGGGCGGCGATCACGGCCCTTCTGTAACTGTGCCAGCTTCTCTACAGGCTCTGCAGATTCATAAAAATCTGCATTTAACGCTTGTGGGTGACCAAGCGATCCTGCAACAAGAAATGGCAAAGCAGGATTCCGGCTTGGATCGTTCTCGTCTATCGATTCACCATGCTTCGCAGCAGGTGGGAATGGATGAATCGCCAAGTCAGGCACTTCGCTATAAAAAAGATTCATCCATGCGCCACGCCATTAATCTGGTCAAAGAAAGTCAAGCCCAGGCCTGTGTTAGCGCTGGCAATACCGGGGCCTTGATGGCCATTGCCCATTTTGTTTTAAAAACAATAGAGGGTGTCGACCGGCCCGCGATTGTTTCGAGCTTGCCCTCTCTTGGTAGCGATATGCGCATGCTGGATCTTGG